>Ga0129311_1000499_pt1 | contig 34221 bp, 48 predicted proteins | sample Go1ome_FD_94435 | JGI IMG/M metagenome (GOLD analysis project Ga0129311, IMG submission 94435) | Western lowland gorrila individual fecal microbial communities from Wisconsin, USA - Go1022B metagenome | ecosystem: Host-associated > Mammals > Digestive system > Large intestine > Fecal | place...
ACGTATGCATTCAGATGCTCAGTTTGCAGGTTCTTCATCTGTACCGGCTCATGTAGAAATGATGGGCTTGATCGGTGCAGGTAACAACCCTATGGTTGGTATGACTGTATCTACAGCTGTTTCCATCGAGGAAGCAGCTATGGCAGGCAAGTTCTAAAGAATGCAGTATTTCTGGGACTTCCAGAGAATGCAAGAATGTGTCGGAACATATGAAAATACGCATGTAATACACGGGAAATACACGGGTAATACACAGCGGTAATACACAAGAAAAACGGGTTATCCCGCAGCCATACGGCAGCAGGACAGCCCGTTTTTATTAGTCCCATTCAGCGCCGATTGATTCAAATTCAATGTCTTCGCCGTCATAACAGATCAGCGCAACAGCTTCTTCATAGTCGCTGTATGCTCTGTGCGTGTAAACGGCTTCGGTAACATCACGGATCTTGTGACCGACGATTGCTTTCAGAAGATTTTCGTCAACTTTGAAATGCTTTGCGCATGAAATGAAAGTGTGACGCGCTTCGTGCGGGGTGTGAGTGATTCCGAGAAAACGCATGACCTTCTTGAAACGTCCGCGATACTGATCATATGTCATGAACTGGTTTTTCTCATTCGGGAACAAGAATTTGTTTTCTGGATTATAGTGATCAACAACAAGCGAACGGATCCGCGAATGGATCGGAACGATTCGATCGGTTCCAGCTTCTGTTTTCATGCCGCCTTTTATGCGCCAGCGTTCAAGATCGACGTTGCAATTCTCAATCAGTAAGACTTCCGAAGGACGAAAGCCAGTATATAAAGAAAATAGAATCATGTCTGCCACACCGAAATCACGAATCTTCCACAAACGCTGGACTTCGCTATTCTTGAAAGGAATACGCTTCGTTTTGTCACGTTTTCCGACTTTCTGGACGAATAGTGCGCTGTAGTCCTTGTCAACAATTTCGTGAATCATGGCGTATTTGTACATAAGATTGAATAGTGACTTCATACGCCCTTTTGTGGCTTCACCGACGTCAGCGTCTTTGATTACACCTTGCAAATGACTGACACGAAGATCACGCATTCGCATGTCGTAAATCGGGGAACAATAATTGTATGCCGCTTTGTACGATCTGGCAGAAGAAGGATTCTTCAATGTTTCATAGTATTCAGCAGACCAGAGATCATACACGCCAGAAAAAGTGATTTTGTGGGCTTCAATGTCGTAAGGATTTTGCAAATAATTGTTCAAAGCAGTTTCAGCTTCAACGCGTGTTGCAAAAGTCCCGATCGACTGGTAGATCTGGCGCGCTGATCCAGTATTCGGATCTATCTGCCAGCCCACAGTGATTCGCGCCCCGAAGGGCTTGCGACGTTTACCGCCTATTTTATAGACAGATCCGTCGCCGTTGGCTCTTTTCATTGCCATAGACAACACCTTCTTTCCGAAAAATGGGCGCAAAAAAACAAGCCCGTTTTTCATTGTTTATTTGAAGGGCTTGTGCTATAATAATTTTTGCGAAGAATTAAATAGCAAGCCCGTTCAAAACGGAGATTGCAGCCCGTCATGTGTTACCAGCACAAGGCGGGTTTTCTTTTTAATCAATATATTTTATTTTCATTTCAGCACCGAAGTTTTTGCCTTGCCCGCCGCCGTATACGTGGAAATAATCAACCACATAGCGACGATCAATATTTTCTTCAAGGTACGGAACGAATTCTTTCGGGACGTTACCGACAACGTATTCGCCAGCGTAGACATAATATGCAGGGCTGTCGTTGTAAAAATATCTTTCAAGTCTGACTTCATATTCTGAATCATACGGCGGATCTTTGAATAATATCTTCCGAAGAATGGATTGTCTGGATCGAAGTTTTCCACTTTCATTTTCGAAAGTAACGCCAGCAATAGGAAATTCAATGCTTTTTATCTTTTGCGTTTCTGGAACGGAAGATTCGGGAGCGGGAGAAGCAGCACCAGAATCAGAACCAGAGGATCGGGCGCATGATAAAAGAATCAAACCGATCACAATGCAGGCAATGCCATTCCCGACGCCATACTTCATGAAGCCGACAGCACTTGAAAGCATACAACATATTCCTAAAAAATAAAGTATAATCTTTTTCATTTTAATCACCTATTAAATTCTATTTGTATCAAATTGTTCCGCTTTTGGTATTTTATGCCATTTTTTCTGCTTCCCCTTTTACATATCCGAGATCAAGAAGTTCTTCGGCACGTTCCAGAAGCTTGTCTTTCCCTTTTTGATTCATAGATCTATATGTATTCAGAAGCTTCGTTTCACTTTCACTTAATGGGCTTTCGCTTTTTACGATTCCACACATATCATACAAGCCGACATTCAATTCGGTACAAATCATGAATAATGTGTCAATATCTGGTGAATTGTTTCCGCATTCCCAGCTGGATATTGCAGCAGCGGACACGCCGAGAGCGGCGGCAAGATCCTTCTGTGTCTTCTTCATTTTCTTTCTGTAGAAAATCAAATTTTTCTGAATATTTTCTTTTAATTGTTTATCACTTGTCGTCGTCATGTATATTACCTTCCTTCTTTGTTTGTATATTACCACACGTTTTGAATAGTTTCAATAAAAAAATCAATGAAACATTGAAAAAAGTATTGACAATCAACGAAACGTGTTATATGATTCAAATATCAACGAAACGTAGAGTTCCGAAAGGAAGGTGAAAAAGGAATGCTGGGAAACACGTTGAAAGAGTGCATGAAAGAAAAAGGAATAAAACAAGGGTTTGTCGCAGAAAAAATCGGGGTGTCACCGCAGATTATGGGACAACTTCTGAATGGACAAAGGAAAATTGAAGTTTCCGAATACTTTAGAATATGTGAAGCAATAGACGTTGATCCGATTGAATGTGCCGTGAAAGAAGGGATTTTCAAGGTGCAGCAGGCGACGGCGTAAGCAACACAGCACAACCGACGAAAGGAAAAGAGATTATGGGAAAAAGAATTGAAGATCTGAAAGAAAAAGCACCATGCGGAATGCTTATTCATTACACAGTAAATGAAGAAGACATGATCACATACAACGACATAAACGGACGCGGCGTTCACTGCGACAAGTGCGACGGCTGCACATGGAAGGGAATCTGCAAACCAGAAGAACCGAAGAAAGTTATGTCGCACAAGACATATATTGAAATTTACAATCTGATCGACGACGCAATGCAGGAAGCGGGAGAGAAGGTTGAAGAAGCTTGCAACAAACTTGCGAAAGCAGACGCGGATCCGAAGTGTGTGCTTGCATGTAACATGGTGGAGCAGATCAAGAAATACCAGAAGAGATACAACGAAATGAAAGCACTTCTGGAAAGGTTCGAAGCAGAGGTTGAAGAACCGAATGAAGGGAAGTGAAGACATGGGGACATGGAAAGAATATATCGACAAGCTGAAAAGCCAATGGATCGGGAAAGAAGTTGTCTATGAGAATGAGAAACACAGAGTTGTTGACGTGGACTACAACGGATTGTTGCTGATCGACAAAAAAGCAAGAATGACCGACACAACAGCGGTCGCAATTGCTGGGAAAATGGCAGCAGTACAAAGGGAAAGACGGATCACAGCCGTTCGAAGACTGGAAACTGGAAGATCTATTTCAAGCAATAATGCAGTACGGCTGTAAATATGACATTTCAAAGCATATAAAAACGGATCAATACAGACATGAACTGATAGAGGTTGAAGAACTGTGCAGCAGTGATCCGTTCAGAACAAGATCGGAACGGGAGCAGGGAACAAGCCAGAAGGCATGAACCAATAAATCAAAAAGAAGGAAAGGAAAAAAGAACATGGCAAAGTTAATCACAAAGAATGAACAGTCAATTTCATGGAAGGAACTTGCGGAAGGAGTGAAAGCAGGGAAAATCGCATTGCAGCAGGGCGATACAGTTGAATTGAAACTGACAACTGGCGAAATCGTCTTCATGCAGGTTGTAAAAGTATCAGAGGACGGAAAACGCGTGACATTCGTGTCAAAAGATTGTCTGGCAACTGAAATGCCTATGAACGAGGAAAGAACAAACTACGGCGGCTGGGCTGAATCAGATCTTCGAAAGAGATTGAACACGGAAGTTTTCAACACGCTTCCAGAGGAACTGAAAGAAGTGATCGCAACAACAAAAAGAAGACAGTATGTGGACGGGAAGATCGTTGAATGTGAAGACAAGCTGTGGATCCCGTCAGAATATGAGATCCACGGACGCGAGATTTTCGCAGAACATGTGGAAGGCGAAGAACAGTTCGAACTTTACAAGGATAGACGCAACAGAATGAAGAAAGTCGGAAACAACGGAGAGGACACAGACTGGTACTGGTGCGATTCCCCGTACGCGTCGAACACGACGGACTTCTGTAGTGTCGTCAGCGTTGGTTATGCCTACTACTACAACGCTTCGACTGCGCTTGCCGTCCCGCTCTGCTTCGAAATCTAAAATCTTGAATCATGAATCCCGCCACGGAATGTGGCGGGGTAGCACATACGAAGAAAGGAAGAGAAATGGAAGAAAGTATTCAAATACTGGAACTATTCGGCGGGATAGGTTCACCACGTTGCGCACTTCGCAACTTGGGAATAAAAACAAAAGCAATCGACTATGTGGAAATAGATGAAAATGCAGTCAGATCATACAACGCAATGTTCGCGGAAGACTTGGAATATAAAACACAATCAGTGGTAGGGTGGAACCTTAAACCAGACATTTTGATACATGGCAGCCCGTGTCAAGATATGAGCATTGCAGGACATCAAGGGAAAGCGACTGCGGAAGCTGGGAGAATAAACAGAGGAAAAGGAGCGGACAAAGGAAGCGGGACGCGATCAAGCTTGATGTGGGAAACCATACACATTATTCAAAATATGGGAGAGTGGAAACCACTATACGTTATCTGGGAAAATGTAAAGAATGTATTGAACGGCTACAATAGAAAAAATTTTGAACAGTACATTTCGGAAATGGGAAAACTGGGATATACAAGCAATTACCAGATACTTGACGCAAGGGACTTCGGACTTCCACAAGCAAGGGAACGCGTTTTTACTGTATCAGTCCTAAACGGCGACAAATTTGAATTTCAAGATCTGATCAGAACCCCAATGCGGAATATATCTGAATTCCTTCTGGATAATGACAAAGTTCCGCCAGTATACGACGTAACACAACCGAGTGTATACAGCGTGATCGGACAAAAAGGAATACGGCGGGCAACAGTGATTCAAGACTATGCTTTCACAATAACAACGAGACAAGACAGAACGCCAGCACAAGTGATTGATTGTGGCGGTGGGCGTTACAGATACTTGACGGAACGTGAATGCTGGCGGCTTCAAGGGTATACAGACGAAGAATTCGAAGCTGCAAAGGCAGTTCAGAAACGTGTCGGAAGATACAGAATGGCACTGTACAAGCAGGCTGGGAACAGTATTGCAGTTCCTATTTTTGAAAGCATATTTAGAAAAATAATACTAAACGAAACAGCATAGCACAAACGAAGGGAAGTGAAAGAATGATCGGCAAAATCACAGTTCAAGAAGCAGCCGCAGTGTTGCACGTATCACAGCAATTCGTCAGAATCGGAATGCAAGAACGTGTTCTTCCGATAGGAACTGCGCTGAAAATGTCTTCAAAATGGACGTACAACATCACGGAAGGAAAGCTGGCGGAATATGCGGGCGTCGATCTGGAAGAAGAAATCGCGAGGATCCGCGGGGAAGGGATAACAGCATGAAACTTGAAGAAATGATCGCAGTCATACAGAACCCAGACAGAGTGCGGATTTTCAAGGGTAAAGAACGGCTTTTCATGGGCTTTCGGGCTGCTTTGATCGGCGGATTCGGAAAGATCGACGAAGTAATGATCGAACACGGGAAAGACGAAGTGAAAAGCTTTCGTGCATGTCCAGAAATAACGCACAAACAGTGGAAAGAAAAAGGACTGATCCCACCAGTGCAGCCAGAGGAAATGGCGCAGTACAGTTTCAGTGATCTTCAAATGTCGCTGTACTACGACTTTTATATATAACACGAAGCAAAAATCACTTCCGACGACAAAATAATAATCAGAAAGGAAATCGAAGAGAATGAAAAACAACAAAATCAAGATCGCGGGAGTGATCAAGAACAAGCCGCAGCTGATTCTTGACGCGTCAGAATATGAGCGTCGCAGATATGAAACAAAGCTTGTGGCAGAAAGAAAGAGCGGAACAGAAGACGTGCTGATCTTGCAGTTTGACGGATCCACAATGCAGGAAGAAGACTTTGAAAAGCTGGAAGCGGGAACATGCGTGATTGTAGCGGGCGAGATCAGAACAGAGAACGTTCGTGAAATTGTACCGACTGCGCCGACAGTAAAAATCTTTATTGCAGCAGGAAAAGTCCAGATTGTAGAAGCAATCACTGAAAAACAGAACGTCGTTAAATTGTGCGGGCATATCTGTAAGGATCCACGCGCAAGAGGAACTTCAAAGGGAATACATATCACAGACATTATGATCGCTGTCAAAGGAAAGAAGAATGTCAGCTTCATTCCTTGTATTTGCTGGCAGAACGTAGCGGACGCAGCGGGAAAACTGAAAAAAGGAACATACGTGGAAGTAGAAGGACGCTTCCAGTCAAGAGAATATAAAAGAGCAATCGAAGGATCTGCGCCATATCTCATGACAGCTTATGAAGTATCCGTTGCACAGCTGGGAGTTGCAGAAGACGACGCAGAGCAGAAAGACGAATAACACGCACAGAAGGAAGGAAAGTATATCATGATCAAATTATTTATAAGAAAACAGCATGAAGAAAACCATAAAAGAGAGAATGCGAAAAGGGTTGTGATTGTCAAAGCAAATCCACGTTGTGCAGGGCAGCAGGCAGAGGACATGCACATGATCGAAAGACTTTGCAAAGATATTCTGATCGCAGAAACACACGACGACGTGCTGATCCAGACGGCGATCGCTGTCGGATATGCGAACGCAATGAGGATTCACGGGATCATTGAAGATACAGAAGCGGTGGACATTGTGGAAATGCTGGGGACAATGGGTGAAGACAAACTTCACGAAGTGGAAAAAATCAATGCAAATATTATCATGCGCAGATTACGAAAGAAGGTGATCCAGTGAGCGAGTATAGAAGAATCATTGCAGTTGACTTTGACGGGACACTTGCAGAAACAAAGTTCCCAGAGATCGTCGCACCGAAGCTGCGCATGATTCAATTTGTCAAACAGTTGCAGCAGCAAGGCTGCATTTTGATTCTGTAGACATGCCGCTGCGGAAAAGATCTGGAAGCGGCGTTGAAGTTCTGTGAAGAATACAGCTTGAAATTCGACTACATCAACGAAAATGTACCAGAGAACGTGGAAAAATGGGGTAATGACAGCAGAAAGATCTTCGCACATGAATACATAGACGACAAATCATGGTCGCCAGATCGCGAATCAATGTGGGGAAGATCTATGCGGAAACTACAGAGAAGGGCAAAAAAGCAAGGCGTGATTGCTTATGTGATCGCTATGCTTTTGTATTTTGCTACAGTTTTTATTTTGAAGCATTTTAATGTGATTTAAGAAAGGAAGGTGCAAACATGGCAGCAGCGCAAGGAACATGCAGATTTTGCGGGCAGCAGATTCTTGTCGAAGACGGCGAAGGAATGACGGAGCCACAGCGGGACGAATGCGCAACGCTTCGCTGTGAATGCGACGACGCGAAAGTGTATCAAGAAGCAGCACTTCGGAGAGATACAGTAATACGGCGCGTTGACGAGTTATTCGGAGAAGGAGCGGGCGAACACAGACAGCCAGACGAAGTGATCGGAGAGATCAAAAGCGCGGTCGATCTGATCTGCGACAAGAAAGCGAAGAACATGACATTGACGATCAGAACTGGGCTGAAATGTAGAATCATGCAAATGGCAAAGGACAAGATCAAAGTTGTTAGAGAAATGTCAGACACGGATTCATTCGAACAATAAAAGAAATGACCACAGAAAAGCAAATTGCACTTTCGACGATAAAAGAAGAAACCCACTTGAACGGGAATTCAAGTGGGCTTCGGCATAACATGCAAAAATTAAATTGATAAAAATATTATATAGCATGTATGCCAAAAAGTCAAGAAAATGGCGGGTTTGAAACCCGCGTGACGGACTTGTTAAGTTTATTATTTTACCGACAAAAAGGGGTTTACATACATGCCATACAAGAAGGAAGTTTGCAAAGCAGGAAAGACAAAACAGTACACGTATTACTACAGCATACGTGCAGACAAAAAAGAAGGATCCAGAAAGGCGAAAGAGAATAAGACCAGCGAAGCACAGAAGAAAGTGAATAGCAGGCAGGCAATAAAAAAGCTGACATGGATCTTGAATGCTAACTATGACGGAACAAGCCAGTACATAACATTCAGTTACGCGAAAGACAAAAGACCAGAAGATCCAGCAGCACTTCGAAAAGACGTTGAAAAATTACTGCGTGGAATAAGGGCAGCACAGAAGAAGGCTGGAACAGTTGCAAAATATGTCTGGGTTCCAGAAGTGGGAGAAAGGGGCGCAGCGCATGTGCATATGTGCTTGAACCACATTGACACACAAGTATTGAAGGGGCTGTGGGATAAAGGCTGGATCACAATTAAACCTATGGACGACAGCGGACAATATGCAAAGCTTGCGGCGTATTTCGTGAAGTATTCAGAAAAGACCATGAAGACAGCGGAAGGATTCGGGGGCAAGAGATACAACAGCAGCCGAAACCTTGTGATCCCAGAACCAGAGAAAACAACGATCAGAAGTAGAAATGCATACAATCACACAATTCAAGTTCCTTCTGGCTGGTATCTGGACAAAGAAAGTGTTCGTGAAGCATGGCACGAAGTGACGGGCTTCATGTACTTCACATATACGCTTGTAAAAAATGGCAAGAAGAGAAAACAAAAGAATCGTGATACATATTCGCTGAATCTGGAAACTGGCGAAATCGAGATCACAGAAAATCAGCAGGCAGAAAGGAACTAAAGCAATGGGATTGAATCAAGGATATTTGAAAGCAGCAAGAACAGAAGAAAGCAATGAACAGTATACGCCGTTTTATGCGGTGGATCCGATAACAAAATACATACCAAAGACGTTGAAAGTCTGGTGTCCGTTCGATTGCGAATGGTCAGCTTTTTTTCAAACATTTAAGCGGGGGGGGGTGGCAAGTAGAACGAAGCAGTCTTGAAGAAGGGCAAAATTTCTTTGAATTCGAACCGACAGAATATGACGTGATTATAAGCAACCCGCCATTTACACAGAAAGACGCAGTTCTGAAAAGGCTGTATGAACTGGGGAAGCCGTTTGCAATATTGTTGCCGTTGAATTCGCTTCAAGGCGTGTCAAGATACAAATATTTCAAACAAGGAATACAGATTTTGACATTCGATAAAAGAATCGGCTTTCACAATCCAGAAAACATGAAAGAGTACAAAAAGGGCAGCAGTTTCGCGACAGCGTACTTCTGCAAAGACGTTCTTCCGAAAGATCTAATTGTGGAAGAACTAAAAGAATACCAGAAAGCATTGAAGGAAGAAGAAAAATGAAAGCAAAATTGAAAAACAGAGATACAGACGGACTGGGATTGACACCAGAAAAATGGTATGACGTTCTGGACGTGGAATGCCACGGAGAAAAGGGCAGATTCGGAGAAGTCAAGAAAGTATTGATTCAGAGCGAGAAAAAGCGGGATCCAGAGTGGTACAAAGCAGAATATTTCATACTGACAGCAGAAGCGCAGGCATACGCAGACAATCAAGCGGCAGCAGGCGCAGCACAGCCAGCAAGTTTGATGATAACAACAAGACACGCTTTAGAAATGCAAGAAGGGCTGAAAAAACAGATTGAAAATTCGATCTGGAAGAAGGCAAATGCAAACTTGATGTTCGGAGCGTAGAAAGGGGGTTCGACATGTACGGAAATTTGAAACGCGGTGAAGACACTGAACAAATGGGAGTTATTGACTGGGCGAATTGGAACACGGGAAGATTCCCAGAATTAAAACTTCTTTTTCATGTTCCGAATGGCGGAAAAAGAAATGCAGCAGAAGCAGCCAGATTCAAGGCAATGGGCGTCAAAGCGGGCGTTCCAGATCTATGTTTACCAGTACCACGCGGCGGATATGCTGGGCTGTATATCGAAATGAAATACGGAAAAAACAAGACAACAGAGAAGCAGGAAGAATGGATTCACAGCTTGATCGAACAAGGCTATCTTGTGAAGGTATGCTGGGGCGGGCAGGAAGCAACAGCGGTGCTGGAAGAATACTTGCAGCAAGGAAAAACAATCATGATAGATCCGTTGAACAGCTGGAACATGACGGAAGAAACAGACTGCATGGCGTCAGCACTTGCGGCGGCAGCAGTACAAGGGACTTGCCCGTTTGGAAGAAGTTTTGAATCTGAATTCTGTCTTCCGTTTCCAGAAGAAGGCGACTGTGCAATGTGCGTAAACAAATACATGATGATCTGGCTTAAAAAGATAGCTGGAAGATTCTTGAAAGGTGAAGGCAGTGCCGAAAACACTGTTTAACTGGAAATCAAAGTCGCGGAAAGTATCATACATGTGCATGATATGCGGGAAAAAGTATGGGACGAAGCAAGAAGCGCACACTTGCGAATGGGCTGACAAACACGGAGCGACAAGACATGCAAATGGAATAAAAAAACAATCGAAGGAAAGAAGGAAAGAGAATGAAAACAATATCAGTGATCAACTTGAAGGGTGGAGTTGCAAAGACAACGACTTCAATCAATCTGTCAACATTGCTGGGGGATCGGTGGGGAAGACGCGTTCTTCTGATCGATAATGACAAGCAGGGAAATACAAGCCAGTTTTTCGGGAAATACATAAAAGACGCGACATGCGGATCAGCAAGAATTCTTCAAGGCGAAGAACCAGTGATTTTCACCACAAATCATGGAATTGATCTGATCAACGCAAACATGTCGCTGGAAACGGCGGAAAATAAACTACTGAAAAGCAATGAACGGCAGGACGTAAAATTGAAGCAGTTTCTGGAAGGAAAAGCAAATCAGTACGACTTCTGTATCATTGACAATCCACCAGCTGTCGGAATGTGCGTAATCAATGCGTTGTGCGCTTCTGACGAAGTAATTGTGCCAGTAAAGCTTGACAACTGGGCGATAGACGGAACGGAAATGATCACAGCAACAATCGAACAGTTGAAAGCATTAAATAAAAACTTGAAAAAAATAACAGTTCTGATCACAGACTTTATAAAAACGCCAGAAAGCGTGGCTGCGGAAGAATGGATCAGAAAAAATTGCAAAGTACCAGTTTTCAAGACGAAGATTCGATTTTCGAAGAAGGTCGACAGCGCGACATATTACAAAGAGCCACTTGACAGATATTCATTGATGTGCGCGGCAGCAGTGGACTACAGAAAGCTTGCAAAAGAATATCTGGGAAAGGAATAAAAGGACATGGAAGGATTCAACATTATGGACATTCTGAACGGAACAACAACGGCAGCAGCTACAGTGGAAGCATTCAAAGACGTCAAACTGAATTATCAGTCAATCATTACGACGAAACACAACAAGTACAGCATGGAAGAGATCGGGGAACTGGCGACGGGAATTCATATGGCAGGGGAACTGCAACAGCCGCTTGTTCTGGGAAAGATCGGCGAAGAATACTGGCTTGTATCTGGACACAGAAGGCTTGAAGCAATCAAAATGCTGGTAAACGAAGGCGAAGAAGAATTCGCGGAAATTCCTTGCAGATACAGAGACATGACAGAAACAGAATTCAGAATGCAACTTCTGATCGGTAACACATTCAACAGAAAAATGACGGACTATGACAGAATGACGCAGGCGGCAGAATGGAAAGAAGTTTTGCAGCAGGCAAAGAAGGACGGAACCTTCAAGCCAGAAAAGGGAACGCGAACGCGTGACTATATTGCACAGATTCTGGGAGTTGCACCAGCAACAATCGGAGATCTGGAAAGAATCAACAATAATGCGACTGACGCAGTAAAAGAACAGTTGAAAGAAGGCAATATGAAGTTGACGACTGCGGCGGAAGCAAGCAGGCTTCCAGAAGAAGATCAGAACAATATTGCAGAAGCCGTGGCAGCAGGCGAGGACGTGAAAAGCGAAGAGATCAAGCAGCTGGCGAAAGAAAAGAAAGAAGAAGAGCATTGCAAAGCAACAATGGATCAAATGCAAGAAACTGTGTCAGATACTGACACAACAGAAGAAGAGAAGGAAAACGCAAGACGACTTCATGTTTTGAAAATGCTTGAAAAGTATTATATATACATGAGCGAAGACGATCTGCGTTGTTTGGACGCAATGCTGGAAGATTGCAAGAGAAGAAAGCGGGAATATGCGCTGGAAGATTGCGGGGTGACTTCATGCGAATAACTATTGAAATTGACGACGGGAAGGACGTCAAAGTGACAAAGATTGAAGAGCGGGAGCAGGGGCAGCCAGAAGGAATGGAAGAACTGACGCAGGAAGAAGCAGAGAGATTCGAAACAGCTTCGGACATAGCGAGTTATTGCGAATATCTGGAAGAAAGCGAATTGATACAGTTGAAGTTGATTGCGGCGAAATGCAAAGCAAGAAAGGAACGTGAAAAATGAGAAAAGGGTTAGTGAGAGATTCAGAAGAAATTGTCAAAAAAGAATTGCAGGAAGCAAACAAAGCTTTCAGAGCGTTCGAAAGCACACATGAAGGATATGCAGTTGTACTGGAAGAATTCGAAGAATTGAAAGAAAGATTCGATCAGACAGAAGAGATCTTGAAAAATGTGTGGTTATTAACAAAGCAGAATGCAACGAAAGAAACATTCAAAGCTGTGCTGGAAGACGCGAACGCGATCACAATTCAGCTGGTGGCAGAAGCAGTGCAGACGGCAGCAATGTTCCAGAAATTTGAACAGATCAACGGAAAGCGGGTGTGAAATGGATATATATGAAAAATATATAGTGGCACAAACAAAAGGAGATATAATTCAAGGAATTCAAAGGCTGGGAGTTCAAAAGCAAATAGCACACGCAATAATACAGAATCAAGGAATGACGGAAAAAGAGATTGAAGAAAAAATACAACAGAAAGCGGGTGTGAAATGAGCGTGGCAGCAGTAGTCATTCTGATTGTAGCAGTTTTCGTGTATGCGGAACTTGCAATATTTGCAGGCGCATTCATGTATCTGAAAGCAACACGGAACACGACAGAAGCAGAAGACAAAAAGAAGATACGCGTATACAGCGTGATAGCTGGAATTTTCTTTCCAGTGACATTCGCAATCATAGCAGCATACAAGGCAACGGAAAGGAAGTGAAACACATGAATACAACAGCAGTGGCAATCACGGCGATTGTATGTACAACATTAGTGATCATTACTTTGATCGGCAAAATCGGAAACAAGAAGGAAAGAAAGGACAAGGGCAATGAATAAAGTCATATTGCTTGGAAGACTGACAAGGGATCCAGAATCACGCTGGACACAGAAGCAGGGTTCACAAGAACAAACATGCGTTGTCAAATTCACGCTGGCGGTAGATCGTCGCGGACGAGATCAAGGCGCAGACTTTATCACATGCGTTGTGTTCGGAAAGTCGGCAGAGAATGCAGAAAAGTATTTGAAGAAAGGTTTGAAAATCGTGCTGTCTGGAAGAATTCAGACGGGAAGCTACATGAATAGGGACAATGTAAAAGTATACACGACAGACGTTGTTGTGGAAGAATGGGAGTTTGCAGAGAGCAAGGCGGCAGCAGGGCAGCAGGCGACACCAGACGACGGGTTCATGCATATTGACGACGACATGGACGAACAGCTTCCGTTCACATAAGAGACACAACAGACACGTCACAGAACACGCAGAGAGGGCGAGAACGGCAAGCTAATAAAAGATTGATAAATATATAGGCTTGTAGTATAATAAAGGCGTGAACGAACGACACACACAGCAGACGACGAAAGGTTTGTTGTGTGTGTCTTTTTGTTTGCATACTTTCCTTCGTGCTGGTGCTGCTATGCAGTAGTACCAGCAATTTGAAAGCGTGTGATTGTATGACGATAACCGAAGACCAACTTGAAGCATGGATCCGACAACTGATCAAAGAGAATAAACTTGAAAAGTTTTATAAATGGCGCGAGTGGCGAGAACTGTCGGAACAGATCAAGAAAGAAAATAATTATGAATGTCAGCTGTGCAAAAAGCGTGGCATTCATACACCAGCAAGAAGCGTTCATCATGTGCAGTGGGTACGGAAGCACCCGCGGCTTGCTATGTCAAGGACGTACACATACAACGGGAAAGAGTATGTCAATCTTATTCCATTGTGTGAAGCGTGCCACAATGAGCAACACCCAGACAAAAGGGTGAAGACAGAGTTCAAGAAGGAACATTTCGTGAATGAAGAACGCTGGTGACAGTCCCCCCCCGCCTAAAAAGAATCAGATTTTCGGATATGGACGGGAATCGGGGATGGGGGTAGACAAAACGGATAATCGCGCGCACGTAAGGGGGTGGTATATATGGCAAAAAAACCAGATACAAGAAGTGAAGACGTAAAGAGGATTACAAGGTCAAAACTGTATAAAGAAATTGAAAAAGATCTTCGAGATCAGCTGGAAGCAAACGGAACATTCGGCAAATTTTTCGACGATATGATCAGCGACTACATGGCAATGTATGTCACAAAAACTTTGCTTGTCGAAGATATACAAAAGCGTGGAACTATCGTGCCTTACAACAACGGCGGCGGTCAATCTGGATATAAGAAAAACGAAGCCGTGGACATGTTCAACAAGACGAATGCACAAATGTTGAAACTTCTTTCGGAACTGGGATTGAAAGCCAATGCCGCGATAGGTGGTGGCGACTATGGCGACGAATTATAGAGATATACCAGAACTTGCCGACTATATAAAAATGGTCGAAAACGAAGGTGAAAAAGGGTACAAAAAAGTAACAAAATGGCAAAAAAAACTTGTTAAATTTATCAAAAAAGTCTTCGAAGACGAAGATTTAATCATAAAAACAGAACAACTTGAAAAATATATGTCGCTACAGAAATATTTTGATTTTGGGTTGTTTGAATGGGAAAAATTCGTCTTCACTTTGCATTGCTGCACGTTCCGTCAAGACGGGCTTCCGCGTTTCCCAGATCTCATGGTTTTGGTAGCGCGAGGAGCGGGGAAAAACGGCTATCTTGCTTTTGAAGACTTCTGTCTGATCAGTCCATATTGTGAAATAAAGCAATATGATATTGATATATGCGCCACAGCCGAAGAGCAGGCGCGCACTTCTTTCGACGATATCTACAACATTCTTGAAAACCCAGCACAAACGAAGAAATTGAAAAGATTTTTCTACTGGAACAAAGAAGTGATCACTGGTAGAAAAAACAAATCAAAAATCAAATATAGGACAAACAATGCAAAATCAAAAGACGGACTGCGATCTGGAAAAGTTGATTTTGATGAAGTACACGCATACGAAAACTACGATAATATCAAAGTTTTCACGACGGCACTTGGAAAAAAACCACACCCGCGGCGGACATACATCACAACAAACGGCGACGTATGCGACGGCGTTCTGGACGATTTAATTGAAAAAGCGAAGCGTATTCTTGACGGAGAAACAAAGGACAACGGATTTTTGCCGTTTATCTGTATGATTGACGACGAAAAAGAAGTTCATGACGAAGAATGCTGGTACAAGGCGAATCCGTCATTGCAATATTTGCCGAATTTACTTGAAGAAACGCGCAAAGAATATGTTGAGTGGTGCGAAAACAGATCTTCTTCAAGTGATTTTATGACAAAGCGCATGAACTGGCGGCAAGGAAACAGCGAAGTTGAATTGACAAGCTGGGAAAACATACTTGCGACAAAGCAGGAAGTGTCAGAACCGATTCAAGGAGAAATGGCAGTCGTGGGAATTGATTATACAAAAATCAACGACTTTGCTTCCGCAGGAATATTGACAAAACGCGGTGCAAAATACGTCTGGAAGCAGAAAACGTGGGTGTGCAAGAACAGTGCAGATCTTTCAAGAATAAAATACCCGCTAGAAGAGCCAGAAGAAACGGGAGAACTTGAAATGGTGGACGCGCCAGAGATAGATCCGAATTTGATTGTTGACTGGATAGAAGAGCAAATGGGAACGTATTCGATACAAATGACAGCACTTGACGATTACAGATACGCACTACTTAAAAACGCATTATTACGACTAGGCATAAGCTATGAAAATAAAAATATAAAGCTTGTTAGACCTTCCGACAAAATCAAGGTCGAACCAATAATTGACAGTGCTTTCAGAAATCACAATATAGTGTACGGAGATTCGTCGCTAATGCGTTGGTATACGAATAACACAAAAAAAGTGAAGTCAAAGAAGTACGGAAATTATGAGTATCAAAAAATAGAAGCAAAAAGCAGGAAAACAGACGGCTTTTTTGCTTTTGTGGCAGCTATGACAGAACAAGAATTGATCCCAGAAGAGCAAGCAAGCAACGACATTCTTCCAGTATTCACAATGTAAGGGGGTGAGAATTTGAACGCAGGCGATTTTTTTCAAAGAGCATTCGGGAAAAACCAAAAAATAACATTAAAAATGCAAATCGAAGAAGAAATCACAGAAGTTTTCTTCAAAGAGTTGGCGACAGCGTGCGCGGTCAATATGATTGCAAGCACAATCGCAAAGTGCGAAATCAGAACATTCATAAAAAACGAACAGCAGAAAAAGGAAGAATATTTTCTGTGGAATTATGAACCGAATCAAAATGAAAACAGCAGCGACATGATTCAGAAATTCATTACAAATCTGTGCTATGACAATGAAGCACTGATTGTTGAAGTGAATGGACGACTATATGTTGCGGATTATTTTTCACGCAGACAATATGCTTTGTACGACGACGTGTTTTCAAACATTGTGATCGGAGATATGACACTACAGAAGACATTTACTTCAAGCGAAGTGATATATATGCAGCTGAATAATATTGATGTAAAGCAGCGACTTGAAGGATCATACACAAGTTACGGACAGACGATCGCAAAGTCAATCAGAAATTTAATAAGATCACATGGACAAAAAGGAATTCTGGATATTGACGCGCAAACATCAGCACAGAAAGACTTCGCAGAGAAGCTTCAAACACTTATGGACGATAGATTCAAGCCGTTCTTCGAAGCTTCGCAAGCAGTCCTTCCGTTGACTTCTGGATATAAATACACAGACGTTACAAAAGACAGTGGTTCAGCACCGACACCAGCAGATCTGAATGAAAGAATCAATTATGAATTTGAACTTGCGGGGCGGGCGTTTAGGATCCCAAAATCCTTGATACTTGGCGACGTGTCGGACGTAGAGAAGATCACGAAAAACTTTTTGACATTCGCCATTGATCCAATATGCGAAAAGCTGGGCGAAGAGATCACGCGAAAAAGATATGGCGTGAAGCAGTTTGCAAAAGGCAACTATGTTGATATAAATACAAACTGCATTCAGCACATTGATGTATTTGAACAATCATCAAACGCAGAAGGACTTCTTCGAAGTGGTTTATATTGTATAGACGAACTTCGAACAAAACTGGGTGACACAGCTTTGAAGACTGACTGGTCACAAAAGCACTACATAACAAAAAATTACACAGAAGCAGAACAAATGGATCATCTTGGACAAGAAAGGAGTGAATAAAGTTGAAGAAACAGCAGGCACAAGCGCATTATTGTTTCAAGCAGGAAGCGGGAAGCAATATTGTAAAATTGTACATTTATGACGACGTTTCAGAATACGGCGAATTTGACTGGTGGACTTGGGAATACAAAGAAAGCGAGACTTCCGCAAAGTATTTCAAAAAAGCACTTGAAAATGTGTCGGAATCCGACACGATCGAACTTCACATCAATTCATATGGTGGATCCGTCAAAGAAGGCGTTGCAATATACAACCTTTTGAAGCAGAAAAAATGCAAAGAGATCGTCGCATATGTTGACGGGTTCGCATATTCGATCGCTTCTGTTATTTTGCAGGCAGCAGACAGACGAATCATGGGACTGGGAACAAGCCTTTTGATTCACAACATGTGGTTGAGCATTGCGGGAAATGCAGACGATCTGCGAAAGGCGGCAGACGATCTGGACGTTCTCATGGAATCAAACAGACAGATCTATCTTGAACGCGCAAACGTGACAGAAGAAGAGTTGATCAACATGATGAACAAAGAAACGTATTTGACACCAGAAAAAGCAGTGGAAATGGGATTCGCCGACGAAGTTGATAGCAGCAAAGACGCGGATCCAGAAGACGCAATGCAGGCAATGCAGCAACAGTTGCAGCAAATGCGAAGGACTATGACAGAACAGAAGGAATTCAGAACAGAACTTCGCGAATTATACAGAACTGCAATGAAAAAGGACGACGAAGACGACGAAGACGACACAGACGACGAGGACGACACAGACGACGAGGACAACAACAGCGACGAGGACAACAACAGCGACACAGACGACGAGGACGACACAGACGACGAAGACGACAACAGCGACGAAGACGACACGGACGACGACAAAAAGAAGAAGCAGAAGAAAAAAACAAATCCGAAGGAAAACGGAAGAAGCCTTGCAGCTTTGCTGGCAAAGGCAGCAGCAAAAAATCTTGAAAAGAGGTAGAAAAAATGAAGAGCAAAGACGTAAAAGCATTAACAAGAGAAGAACTTGCACAGAAGTTCAATGAAGCATTAAAGTCAGAGGATCCAGAGAAGGTAGCGCAGGCAATGGCGGACATGGCAGACGGCATTCAGAGCGAGATTCTTGAACGCGCGCAGAGCATGGCGAATGTTGAGCAGCTTGACGCGCAGGCATTGGCGGCAAGAGGACTTCGCCAGCTGACTTCCTCTGAAAAGAAGTTCTATGAAAAAGTAATTGACGCAATGAAGTCAGAGGATCCGAAGCAGGCACTGGCACACCTTGACGTGACTATGCCAGAAACAATTATTGAAGACGTGTTCGAAGATTTACAGAGAGAACACGAACTTCTTGCAGCAATCAACTTCCAGAACACAACATATGTAACAGAATGGATTCTGAACAAGAATGGAAAGCAGAAGGCAGTCTGGGGAGCAATCACGGCAGAGATCACAAAGGAACTTGAAGGCGAATTCGAAAAACTGAACATGACAATGTTTTCTTTGACGGCGTTTCTCCCAGTTGCAAAATCTATGCTGGATCTTGGCGCAACATGGCTGGACAGTTACGTGCGCGAAGTACTGAAAGACGCTTTGTATTGCGGACTTGAAGAAGCTATTGTGTGCGGTACGGGCGTAAACATGCCGATCGGAATGATGAAGGACATTTCCGCAGCAAAGAGAGACGGCGAAGTATACCCAGACAAAGAAGCAGTCAAGATCACGAAGTTCGACGCACAGCAGTACGGCGGAGTGATCGCGAAACTTGCAGTTTCCAGAAATGGTCGTCCGCGCAAGGTCGGTGCTGTGATCATGGTTGTGAATCCAGTTGACTATTTCAATAAAGTTATGCCAGCAACAACAGTGCAGCGTCCAGACGGAACATTTGCAAATGACGTTCTTCCATACCCGACAACAATCATTCAGTCAGAAGAAGTTCCGCAGGGGAAAGCAGTTGTCGGAATTGCTGAAAAGTATTTCATGGGCGTCGGAACAAGCAAAGACGGCGTGATCGAGTACGACGACAGCTACAAGTTTTTACAGCGCGAAAGAGTATACGCAGCGTTCCTTTACGGAAACGGAAAGCCAGTTGACAACAACTGCTTCGTTGTGCTTGATATTTCCGCACTTGAAGCAGCAACATACACTGTCACAGCATATTCAGAGAAACAGACAGTTGAAGTTGAGGTTGAAAAGAAAAGCTGGACTTCGGAAGAACTGAATGCAATGACAGTTGATCAGATCGACGGGCTTGCAAAATACATGAAGTATGAAATCACTGGAAGCAATAAGAGTGAAAAGATCGCTTCGTTCATTGAGAAACAGACAGCGGCGCAGGCGTAAAGAATAAGGACGGCAGCAGGGCTCGAAACCTTGCTGCCATTCATGAAGGTGGTGCAATATGGCGGAAACAGAAAAAGACGGACTTCTGGAAGACGTTCTGAATGAGTTGGATATAACGTTCAAAGACGACAGACTGGAAAAGAAAATAGCTGGGATATTAAAGCGCGGGAAAGCCTATCTGAACGACAAATTCGGATCAGAAATTGAATTTGACAAAGACGGACAAGCAATGGAACTGCTTGTTTCGTATTGCAGATACGGGCGTTCAAACGCAATCGAACAGTTCAAACACGATTTTTCGTCAGAATTGACAGCACTTGCGCTTCGTGGAGCAATTCAGTCTCAAAAATCGCCAGAGAGTGCAGAAAGCGAGGAAGAGCAGTGAAAAGCAAATTTGAAGAATTCAACGACGGGATCATGAATCTGTATTCAGAGAACGAAAACGGAAAACTGGTTCGAAAATTTGAAGACGATCTGCGATTCGGCGAAGAGAATGTGAGCATTCAAAGGCACTATGCAGCACAAGCGGCAGATCAGCAAGTGGACAAAGTGATTCATGTACCACTTTTAGAAATTTTCGAAGCACACGACGTTGTTGTTATAGGCGAAGAACAATTTGACGTTGACAAAGTAGATAATTTGAAGAGCAACCAGCCGCCGATCACAAAGCTGACATTGATCAGATTTTCGAAGCATAGAAAGAAGGAATTTGCATGAATGTAAACGCAGGGGCAGCAGTCAAGCCAGAACAACTGGAAACAACGTTGTCGGATATGCTGATTCAGTGGTATGAAACAGAAGAAAAGAAATTCTTTGAAGCGATCGACGATTCGGCGGAGAAATGCAACGAAGCAGCGAAGTCATATCTTTCAAAGGGACACGGTGTTTTGACTGGTGAATACAAGGCGCATTTTGCAGTTGGAAGCGAAATGTTGAACAAACACCACAAGCGGGCGACGTGGTATGTAGAAGAACCAGAATACAGACTGACGCACTTGCTTGAAAATGGACATGCAAAAAGAAACGGCGGAAGGACAAAGCCAGTGAAACATATTAAACACGGACGCGAGATTGCGGAAAAGAATCTGGAAGAAAAATTGAAGAACATATGGCAGGGGTGACGAAATGGAAGAACTTGTTGAAACGCTGGAAAAAGAAACACAAATTCCAACTGCGGACACGGCTTTCACGCAACCGCAGAAATTGCCGTTCACAGTCATACTTGACAAGCCAGCAGGGGACGGCGACGACTTCAACACACGCTTTTTCAATCACGACCTTGCAGTCGAATTCTATGCAGAGAGGATTGACAAAGCAAATGAAAAAAAGCTGGAAGACTTTTTCGAACGCAGGAACTGGAAATGGACACGCGAAAGAACGTGGCTTCCAGACGAAAAGTGCTTCGAAACAATTTATCAAATATCATTCATAGAAAGGGTGTAAAAAATGAAAGGATCGAAAGAAAAGGTCACAATGGGAAGCGGAGAAGTATTCATTGATGAATTCAACGGCACGCTTCCAGAGTTTGAAGAACTTATCAAAACAATGATGATAGACGAAAAGCGCGCAGGCTGGATCAAGGGCGGGGCGTCTATTGAGTACAAGCCGACAATGACAACGGAAAAAGACGATCTGGGGCATATCGTAAAAGAGGTATTAACAGACGAGGAAGCAACATTCAAGACGGGGCTTTTCACTTGGAATGGCGAAACACTTTCAAAACTTTGTTCTACAGCAAGGGTAGAAACAAAAGGGAAGTACAGAATCTTGAAGATCGGCGGAACAAATAACGACGACGGCAAGCAGTACGTTATTCTTTTTGTACATAAAGATCCAGTTGAAGGGAATTGCTATCTTGTTATCGTCGGAAGAAATTCTGCTGGATTCACGATCACATGGGCGACTGATTCAGCAACAGTGATTGACGCTGAATTCGGCTGCAAGCCGCAGGACGACGAAGGAACATTGATTCAGTTCGTGGAAGAGATCGAAGAACAGTACAAAGCGGAATACACAAGCGAAGAATTGAACGTGCTGACCATTGATAATATCAAGACCATTGCAGCAGCAAAGGGCTACAACATCACAAAAACAACGAAGTCAGAAATTATTGCTGAATTTATTGCGGCGCAGGAAGCAGCAAAAACGAAGTAATTGTTGAAAAAAAGGGCTGGCGAAATCCAGCCCTATACACACGAAAGGAAGGAAAGTGTATATGAATTATAAAGTAAATTTTCAGAAAGCAAAAAGAAATTATATGGTTCTGACGTTTGAAGTGGAAGAAGGAAAGGAAAAAACAATTCTTGTGGGTATGCCGAAGAAAAGAATTTTTGACATGCTCATGAACATGAACGACTTCATAAAAGGCGAAGAGCCAGACAATGAGAAAGAAAAAGCTGAACGCAACAGAAAGATCATTGACGAAATGTATGAACTTGTAGCAATGATTCTTTCAAACAATATGGCTGGCGAGAAAATCAGCGTTGAGTGGGTTGAAGACATGCTGGAATTCGGCGAATTAAAAGAACTTCTGGAAACATATGTGAAGTTCTGCAAAGGCGAAGCAGTAAACCCAAACTAGCACTCCCGTTCTATCCGATTGACGAAGAAAACTTCTTTGACATGCCGACGTACTGGGAACACCTTGTTCATGAGTATACGGGATTGAATGTGAATGAAATAGAAGAACTGGAATATATTGACTATTTGCAATATAGGCGGGACGCATTCGTGCATGAAATGAACAAAACGGAAGAAGGACGGGAATATCTGGAAAACGCACACAGATTGACACAGACCGAGCCAGACAGAATGAAGGCGCGTTCACTTTTCGGAAAGAAAGGGTGAAAGCATGTCGAAAGGCTTGAAAGGCATAACAGTCGAAATCGACGGGAATACGACGCCGCTGAACAAAGCGTTGTCTTCGGTAAACGCAAACGCCAAAAGCCTACAGTCTGAATTGAAGGGCGTGAATTCGCTTCTGAAACTGGATCCCAAAAATACAGAACTGGCAGCACAAAAGCAAGTGATCTTGAAGCAAGCCGTTTCCGAAACAGAAGAAAAGCTGAAATTGCTGACGCAAGCTGAAAAGGAAATGGCGGAAGCAGGGAAGGACGTAAACGACGAAGGATATAGAGATTTACAAAGAGAAATCGCACTGACAAAATCAAAGCTTTCAGACTACAAAACAGAATTGAAAGCAGTAGAAGACCAGCAGAAGAAAGCAGCAAAAGAAGCTGAAACGCTGGGAACAAAAATATACAATATAGCAAGCAAAATCCCAGTGGTGAATAAACTTGCAGACGGCTTCGTGAAAGTGAAAGGGAAAATCACTGAAACAGTAAAAGAAAGCGAAGCTGTCAAAAAGATCGGAACTACTGTGGAAGGCGCAAAACAGAAAGTTGAAGCATTCAAAGACGCGCACCCAGCCGTACAGAAGGTAGCAGACGCATTCGGAAAAGTGAAGACGGCAGCGAATGACGTCAAAGAAAAGATCCCGCCGCTATCAACGCAGCTGAAAGCAGTTGGCGACGTTGCAGCGTCGGCGGCAAAAGGCGGATTCACAGTACTAACGAATGTTGTCGGCGGAACAATGAAAGCTTTTGCAGGATTCACAACAGCTGTCATGGGGGCTGGCGTAGCGATAACAAAGTCAGCCGTCGAACAGTATGCAGAGTACGAACAGCTTGTCGGCGGCGTGGAAACGCTTTTCAAGGATTCCGCAGGACAAGTCGAAGGATATGCAAACAATGCATATAAAACAGCGGGAATGTCTGCAAATCAATACATGAACACTGTGACGGGATTTTCCGCGTCGCTTCTTCAAAGTCTGGACGGAGACACAAAAGCAGCCGCAGAAAAAGCGGATATGGCTATAACAGATATGTCGGACAATGCAAATAAAATGGGAACAAGCATTGACAGCATTCAAACGGCATATCAAGGATTTGCAAAGCAAAATTACACAATGCTGGACAACTTAAAGCTGGGATATGGCGGAACGAAAGAAGAAATGCAAAGGCTTCTTGACGACGCGACAAAGCTTTCTGGCGTCAAGTATGACATATCTTCATACGCAGATATTGTTGACGCGATTCACGTTGTTCAAACAGAAATGGGAATCACGGGAACGACAGCAAAAGAAGCAAGTACAACGATCGAAGGTTCGATCAATTCGACAAAGGCGGCGTGGTCAAATCTCTTGACTGGATTCGCAAATGACGAAGCAGACGTCGGCGCACTGATCACAGATCTGTGCGATTCAGTAGCAACAGCAGCAAACAACTTGATTCCGCGAGTGATTCAAGCAGTCACGTCAATCGTTGAAAATGTACCGATAATCATTCAAGGGCTTGCAGGAACACTGACGACAGTTTTTCAAGAAGGACAAGGGCTAATAACGTCGCTAATGCAACCACTTGTTGACGCGTTCTTCGGGCTGATCAATGCGGCAATAGCGTTGCTTCCGACACTTCTCCCAGAAGTGCTGAATGCGGCAATTTCATTGTTTCAAGGGATTCTGGACGGATTGAATCAGACGATCCCAAACTTGCTGGCTATGCTGCCAGTAATGATACAAAATATAACAGATACACTCACAGCAAATCTTCCGCAGATCGTAGCGTCTGGAATTGAAATTCTGGTCAATTTGATCAACGGAATCACAAACGCAATTCCTTCACTGATTCAAGCCGTGATCGACTTGTTCCCAGTGATTGTGAATTCTATCATGGAAAATCTCCCGCAAATTATTCAAGCTGGACTTGATCTGCTGATCGCACTGATTAACGGAATTGTAAGCGCGATCCCACAGCTGATCGCCATGCTTCCAACAATTATAACGACGATTGTTTCCACGCTGACTGGTATGCTACCGCAAATCATTCAAGCAGGAATCACACTTCTGCAATCTTTGATCAATGGAATCATAAGCGCGATCCCACAGCTGATCGCGGCAGTTCCACAGATTATCACATCAGTCGTCAATACACTCACGACAAATCTTCCGAAAATTTTACAAATGGGAATCGAATTGATCGGATCGCTGATCAGCGGATTGATTCAAGCCATTCCAGCACTGATTGCAGCAGTTCCGCAGATTATTTCTGCAATCTGGGACACGATCACGAATACGGACTGGTTATCACTTGGAAAAAACATCATAGACGGAGTTATTCAAGGCGTAAAGAATGCAGCAAGCAGTTTGATTCAAGTATTCAAAGATCTGGCTTCGTCTGCATTGGACGCAGTAAAAGACTTCTTCGGAATTCATTCGCCGTCACGCGTCATGCGTGATCAAGTTGGAAAAATGATTCCAGCTGGTATGGCAGAAGGCGTTGAAGACGGAATGGACGAAGAGGAAGACAGAATCAAAGAAGCAATGCGAAAAGGCGTACCGACAACGATCGACAGTTATATCAATACAAAGTCTGGATCTGCAAGTTATGCAACGCAGACGGCAGCAGGCGGATTCACGCAGAATATAACAATCAACAGTCCGAAAGAACTTTCGCCGTCAGAAGTAGCACGACAGACACGAAACCAAACACGACAAATGGTTTTGAAACTGAAAGCGGGGTGATCTAACAAATGAAGACAATAACATGCAGAAATGACGCGGGACTGGAAGCAGTCTTCACATACGATCACGACAGTTGTGAATATTTCCTTGTAAGTTGCGACGGGATCTACAGCGTGAAAAACGCTGTGTCCACGTCGCAGAACGCAACAACAGACGGCACGACATACAACGGCGAAGGATTGGAACAACGTAATATTGTGATCACAGCAAACATCAGAAGAAATCACAGACAGAATCGCGAATTTCTTTCAAGGGTTTTCAAAGTTCATTCAGAAGGGACGTTCATTCATGAAGAAGACGGCGACAGACGTGAAATCAAATACAGAGTTGAAAACATAGAAGTCGCCGAAACTGGCGTGATCCGTCCCGCAACAATATCATTGATCTGTACTGATCCGTATTTTACGGACGCAGCGGGAACTATAAAAATCGAAATGTCACAGTGGTATGACGACTGGGAATTTGAATGTGAAATCCCAGAAGAAGGAATGGAATTCGGACACAGAGAAACAGACACGATCAAACAAGTGGATAACGAAAGCACAAAAGACGTCGGAATCACTATAACACTGGAAGCAGACGACAAAGTGGTAAACCCGATCATATACAATCAGACGACAAATGAAACATTGAAACTTCTCTGCACAATGCTTCCAAACGACAAGATCACAATAAAAACCACAGAAGGCGAAATCACAGTTGAACTTCTTCGGAATGGTAAGATAATTGACTACAACTACACTGTAGACGAAGACAACGACGGATATATTCAGCTGGTAATGGGAATGAATGTGATCAAGTATGACGCGGACGAAGGCGTGGAGTATTTGAACATCAAGTTCGAATACAAGAATCAGTACATGTTCGCATAGAAGGGGGAAAGGGAATGTCAAAAGAAAACAAAGTCATTGTTGTTTCGTATGATCAGAACTTGAACCGACTAGGAGTGATTGACGTGTTCAGATCTTTGATCTGGACACGGAAATATTATGAATGCGGAACATTCGAACTTCATGCACCACTGAACACAAGAAATTTGCAACTTCTGGCAGAAAATAACATTCTATCAAAGCGGGAGTTCAAAGACAAAAACGGGCATATCGTAAAAACGACAAGCAAAGAAAGCGGAATAGTTGAGTATATAGCGATTGACGACACAGTGAATGAAATCACGGCAAAAGGGCGATTCTTGTCTTCAATCATGGACAGAAGAGCAATAAAAACAGTCGTAAACTTCAACGGAAAGACAGAAGCAGGAATGCGAAAACTGGTGCAGTCGGTGACTGCAATGCCGTTCGTAGAGCTGGGAGAATTAAAAGGATTCACAGAAACAGTCCGCTTTCAAGTTTCGTACAAAGAACTGTACACATATATGTGCAAGCTGTCGAAATATAGCAATCTTGGCTTCACTATTCGCGCCGACTTCAAGGCAAAGAAGTTCTTCTTTGAAGTATACAAGGGAGTTGACAGAACAGAATCACAGAGAGAAAGAAGCCGTGTTGTTTTCTCTGAAATTTATAAGAATTTGAACGGCGTTGCATATGTATTCAGCAATCAAAACACGAAGACATGCGCAATCGTGGCGGGTGAGGGAGAAGGAACAGCAAGAACGCTGGTGACAGTGGGCGGCGGCACTGGTTGGAATCTTCGCGAAGTCATTGTTGACGCGAGGGACGTCCAGAAAGACGACGACATGACAACGGCGGAATACACAGAAATTTTGAAACAGAAGGGAAACGAAAAACTGGCTGAATATGGAATTGTGGAAGCTATGGACGCACAGACAAAGCCGTTTGTCAATTTTGTATATCGTGAAGATTACGATCTGGGTGATGTTGTGACAGTGAAAAAGAAAATGTGGGGAATAGAAATGGACAAGCGAATCACGGAAATTCAAGAGATCTTTGAAAACGGCGGCTTCGATATAGTTCCGACGTTTGGCGATCCACTGCCAGAAACAGTGAATCTTGATGATAATTAGAAAGAAGGTGAAACAATGGAAATAGCAACATTCTTCAATTCGAAGGGCGGGGACAGAAAATATAATGCTACACACTGGGCGAATTATTTCAAGCCGTTATTCAAAAGCGGAGTATTCAACGGAGATCTTCAAGTTGTTGCGAATGGCGCAATGTCAGTGACTGTGAAAGCGGGGTATGCGTGGCTTATTGGCTACGGCTACCAGAACACAGAACCACTGGTCATTGATCTGGAAGTCGCAAGCGGAAATCTGAACAGATATGACGCTATCAAGATCAAGCTGGATCTATCAGCAAGAACGATAACAGCATACGCAGACAAAGGCGGGAATGCAGCTTCGCCAGCAAAGCCAGCAAATACAAGAAGCGACACTGTATTTGAAATCACAATCGCAGAAGTATACATTGCAGCAGGAACAACAGTGATCACACAGTCAATGATTACAGATACAAGAATGGACAATGCAAAATGCGGCTGGGTATCTGGGGCGGTCGATCAGATTGATTTTTCGCAGATATATGCACAGTTCGATAAATATTTCGAAGAACAGAAGACAAGAATTGCATTCGACGTCGAGGACTTTGAAGAAGGAATTGACCAGAAACAGACGGCAGCGGGCGAATACTTGCAGGACTATAAAGACAGTGTTGACGACGACAAAACGGCAGCGGACGCGTTTCTGGAGAACTTCAAACAGTATTTGCAGAATTACACAAGCCAGCAACAGTCTGAATTTGAAGCATGGGTTGAAACGATCAAAGGAATTCTGGACGACGAGACAGCGGGAAAACTGCTTTTATATATTCAAGAATTGCAGGAACGTGCAGACGTAATGGAAAAAATCGCGGCAACAAACGAAGTAATTCAGAACATGGCAACAAGCGACGACGAACTGATTGTGACAGACGACGGCGAAAGAATATGTGCAAGAAAAATATTTGCAACATTGTAAGAAAGGAATGAAAAAAGAATGAGTTTACCAGAAAAAACAATCAACCAGATTGCACAGACGACAGATATTGCAGCAGACGACATTTTGATTGTTGAAAAGTCCAGCGGAACAAAGACAATCAAATATTCAGACCTTATGAATGCGGTCAAAGTGTCGCTGGGGATTGTAGACACGCTTGAAATCACAGAAAAAGGATATATCCCAGAAGGCTATCTTGTAGCAAATGCACTGAATGATAAACAAGCGCAGATCCGCGCCGCATATGGCTACAACGGAAAAGAAATCAAGTTGTCATGGAACGAAATTGCAGCGAAAGCGGCAGCAGGCGACTTCACGGGGCTGAATATTGGCGATTATAAAGACATTACACTGACGACTGGTGAATCAGTCAGAATGGAACTTGCGGGAATTGATACATATTTCGGCTATCAGTCGAACAATAATCACAGATTGTACTTTATTTCGCGCGATTGCCTTGCAACAGCATACGCAATGAACAGTACAAACACGAACACTGGCGGATTCCCAGCAAGTGCCTTGAAGACAACACTGAACACGACAATCTTCAACACGCTTCCAGCAGATCTTCGCGCGGTAATAAAAGCGGACAAGCGACTTTGCAGCACAAAGGGAAGCTGGGCGTGGCAGGAAGATCAGAAGTTGTGGCTTCCTTCCGAAGTGGAAGTCTGGGGGCATAACACATGGTCGGAAGTTGGATATGGCAACGGCTGCGGCGTACAGTTTCCGATTTTCGCTGGATCACTTCGGCATATATGCAAAGGGCAGGGAAAAGGAAAGGCGGAGCAGGGATCCCGTTCTCTTTGGTGGTGCGATTCCCCGTACGCGTCGAACACGACGAACTTCTGTGTTGTCGCCAGCGATGGTTATGCCAGCAGCTACAGCTACGCTTCGACTGCGCTTGCCGTCCCGCTCTGCTTTACAGTATAATCTTGAATCAAAAAATCACGCCGCCGTGTGCGGCGTGAATACTGGCGAAAGGAGAGTTGCAGCATGAGCGTTTTGAAAAGCAGACGCGAACAATCCGAAATGCAGTTCTTTCAAACAGCCGTGGACATTCAGAATGAATTGATAAAATTCTGCATGGAAGAAAAGAATGTCCCGAAGAAATACAGATTCGTGTATGCAATACCGATTATAGCGGAAGGACAAGCACTGGTTGATAATGTCGTGAACGCAAACACAATCTTCGTGAAGACAAATGAAGAAGTGATCGACAGAAGACACTATCAGAACGAAGCAAATGCGAACTGTGAAAAGATACTGCAAAAACTGCAAAGCCTTCGCACAGTGCTTGGGATAGATAGCGGACAACTGAAAAATATTGTCGGAATGGTAATTTCGGAAAAGGGATATATAACGGCATGGAAGAAATCTGACAATCAAAGATACAAAGAAATGAAAAATAAGACTGAATCAGTCAAATAATTTTATAGGTTAAGTGTTAAAAGCAGGGATCCCGTTCTAATTGGTGGTGCGATTCCCCGAACGCGTCGAACACGACGAACTTCTGTAATGTCAACAACAATGGTAATGCCAACAACAACAACAACGCTTCGACTGCGCTTGCCGTCCCGCTCTGATTATATACACACGCCCAGACCGAGTAGGAAACGAAAGCAGTGGCAAAAAAAGTAAATAAGGAACACTTGACCTTCCTTTATTGGTAAATTTACACGCCGACAGCGATTGACGGACGCTGCTTGCATGGCAAGGACGGCGCAGCCTTGTTTCATGTCAATCGCTTATGTACATAGCGGCGCAAAATATTGTATGCGGAGTGTTCAATTTTATGACAAGTGAAGAAAGAAGGGCTGCAAGAAGAATCCGAAGGGAAGAGAAACGACGGAAAAAGAAAGAAGCAGTCAATGAAAAGTACGGAAAACTAGAAAATGTCTTCGACTATGGAAATTTGCTGGAAGCATTCGACAAATCAAAGAAGGGCGTTCGCTGGAAATGCAGCGTGCAGAGATACGAAGCAAGCCTGCTGCGGAAGACATATGACACACATATAAAACTTCTGAAAGGCGAAGACATACGACGCGGCTTTCATAGGTTCACGCTAATGGAACGCGGAAAACTGCGCGAGATTAGCAGCGTTCACATATCAGAAAGAGTTGTTCAAAGATCACTTTGTGACAACGCACTTGTGCCAGTGCTGACAAGAACTTGTATATCAGACAATATGGCATGTATCAAAGGCAAAGGAACACATGCAGCAATAAAACGTGTAGCATATTTTCTGCGGGAATATTACAGAAAGACTGGAAGCAATGAAGGATATGTCGTGCTTGTGGATTTTTCAAACTTTTTCGGGAATATGAAACACTGGCACATTCGAAAAATACTTGAAGACCATTTCACAGATAAAGACATGATTGAATTCATAATGCTATTTGTGGACGCATTCGGCGAAGTAGGGTGCGGGCTAGGTAGTCAAGTGTCACAGATAATCGGGACTGTATATGCAAGCAAAGCTGATCACTACGCGAAAGAAGTGCTTCGGATTCATGAATATATTAAATACATGGACGACACATGACTGCTATTCAAGACAAAGGAAGACGCACACAGAGCGATCAAAGCATTGTTCGAAATCTATGAAAGAATGGGAATAACAGTCAATAAAAAGAAAACGCGTATTGTAGCGTTGCGGCGCGGATTCACTTTTCTGAAAACGAAGTTTACATTGTCGGACACTGGAAAAGTAATCATGCGACCTTGCAGAAAGTCAATCACACTGGAACGACGGAAACTGAAAAAGCTGAAAAAGAAGCTTGATGAAGGAACAATCACTTTCGAAGAAGTGCGCCAGCAATACCAGTCATGGAAAGGCTATATGAAGCACAAACAGTCATGGCGTACTGTACAAAATATGAATCAGCTTTTCAATGAATTATTCATTGACAGCTGGAAAGGAAAGGAAGAGAAAAAGCATGAAGATCAGATTCAAGGACAACAGCAGCGTATTCGACGGATCCGTCAAGAAAATCGCACAGAATATGTTGCTTGTGCAGACAGAAACAAAAGCAAAAGATCAGAACATGGCAGAAATTGAAGTGCTGACAGAATACGGAAACGTGATCGCAAAGTACGAAGGATTCGAAACAGTGTACAAAGAAATTGACGGCGGAATGATTCTTTCGAATGACGGGACTGTATATGTAGAGCAGCCAGAGCAGGAACCAGACGTTGATCAGATCAGAACAGCGAAGCTTGCAGAAGTTTCAAGTCGTTGCGAAAGCGCAATTTTTGCAGGCGTAGACGTAGAACTGACAGACGGATCGGTGGAGCATATCAGCTTGAAAGAAAAAGACCAGATCAATTTGTTTGGAAAGCAGTCACAGCTTGCAGCAGGGGCAACACAGCTGGAATACCACGAAGACGGGAAACTTTGCAAATATTATTCAGCAGAGGACATGACAAAGATCATTGAAGCGGCAATGAAATTCGTGTCCTACCACACAACATATTGCAACAGTATGAACGCATGGATCAAAGGCGCGCAGACAGCAGAGGAAATTGAAGCGATTCAGTATGGCACACAGATTCCAGACAAATACAAGTCAAAAGTGCTGAAAGACTATGAAGCAGCAATGGGGGCTTGAAAAGCATGAAGACGATAATCAAACACATTGTACTGCTGTGTGTGGGCGGTGTACTGTACGCTTGCTGCGAATTGATTTTCCGCGGGTACACATTCAAAACAATGGCATTCGTGGGCGGGGTGTGTTTCGTTCTGTGCGGACTGGTAAATGAATTCATAGACTGGAAAACACCACTTCCGTTGCAAATGTTAATATGTGCAGTGATTGTGACGACAGTTGAATTCGTGGCGGGCGCGATCTTAAACATAGGGCTTGGCTTGAATATGTGGGACTATTCAAATTTGAAGTTCAATATCATGGGGCAGATATGCCCGCAATTCTTCGCAGTTTGGTTTTTGCTGGCACTACCAGCAATTACACTTGACGACTGGTTGCGCTGGCGGATATTCGGAGAAGAAAAACCGAAGTATTATATGACATTCGGGAAGAACAACTTCGAATGCGCAGCAATGAGCGCAAACGGAATTTGCAAGCGACATATTGAAGCTTGCGAAGGAAGAGAAACTTGTAAATCAAGAAACAGCTGCGGCGAATGCAAGAACTACATGATCCCGAAGGGGCAGGAACCTTGCAAAAGCTGCAAGAATGTTCGGGGGTAAAGGACAATGACAAATAATTTCGGAACAGCACTCACAGACAAATACAACGCATTCGCAGGGGCGATTGTGACGATACTGACAGCAATTTTCGGCGTATACTGGTACATTTTCGCAGCGTATTTCCTTCTGAATGTCATTGACTGGCTGACTGGCTGGTATAAAGCAAATAAGAAGGGCGAGGAATCAAGCAAAGTGGGCTTGAAAGGAGCAATCAAAAAGCTGGGGTACTGGGCTGTAATTCTTGTAGCATTTATTATCAGCAATGTGTTCACGCAGCTTGGCACTGATGTTTTGCATGTAAATCTGTCTTTTCTGCTTCTGATCGGCTGGTTCACGCTTGCAATGTTGCTTGTAAACGAAGCGCGAAGTATTCTGGAAAACCTTGTTGAATGCGGGTACAACATACCAGACTTCTTGATCAAGGGGCTGGCAGTCACACAGAAAATGTTGAACAACAAAGCGGAAATTCCAGACGCAAACAACGAAGAAAAATAAATAAAAGCCCCGCACTACGCGGGGCGGAATAGGAGAAAAAGAACATGAGTGAAAAAACAACAAAATTTATAAAAACAATCGGAGTGCTTGCACAGAATGAATACAATGCAAGAAAGAAAGCGATTCTTCCGTCAGTATGTATTGCGCAAGCCGCGCTTGAATCTGGCTGGAATCTGGCAGCAAAGTCACTTTTCGGAATCAAGGGAAATGGATTCAAAGCGACAACATCAGAATTTTACAATGGACACTATGTTCAAATAGAAGATTCATTCAGAGCATATCCGAATGTTGCAGCAGCTGTCGTGGGGTATTATGATTTTCTGGAAAAGACACCGAGATATACAGGAGCGTTGAATAATTCGAATTATAAAGACACAGTTGACAAGCTGATCCATACAACAGACGGCGCGCCATATGCGACAGATCCGAATTACATTTCGAAGATAATCAGCATTATTGAGCAGTACAACTTGACGATCTGGGACAATAAGGAATGCGGCAACCAGAAAAGTATTGAAGAACTTGCAGACGAAGTGATCGCTGGAAAGTGGGGAAACGATCCAGAAAGAAGAAATGCGCTGGCGGCAGCAGGCTATGACGCGGCAGCAGTACAGCAGAAAGTAAACGAAAAGCTGGGCGTAAAAAATGAAACTAATCAGAAAAACATTGAAGAACTTGCAGACGAAGTGATCGCTGGAAAGTGGGGAAACGATCCAGAAAGAAGAAATGCACTGGCGGCAGCAGGCTATGACGCGGCAGCAGTACAAAGAAGAGTAAACGAGAAGTTGAAATGATCGACAAACGCTGATATAATAGAAACAACAAAAACGCGTGAAAATGTATAGAATTATATTCGTACAACACGGGTAATAGACAAACGGCACTTCAAAGCAAGGAAATCAAGGGTTGACTGCTTC
>Ga0129311_1000500_pt1 | contig 34136 bp, 31 predicted proteins | sample Go1ome_FD_94435 | JGI IMG/M metagenome (GOLD analysis project Ga0129311, IMG submission 94435) | Western lowland gorrila individual fecal microbial communities from Wisconsin, USA - Go1022B metagenome | ecosystem: Host-associated > Mammals > Digestive system > Large intestine > Fecal | place...
ATACCGCCATGATCGGTGCACTTGGCTATCATGCAACAGCCACCATGGCGGTAGATGCCCCGATAACCTGGCTTATTTCCGGCCTTATGACGGCGTTTGGAGTAGGCTATTCTGTTCAGATCGCCCACAGCATAGGTGCAGAAAACAGGTCCCATGTGCGTGAAATATCGCGTCAGGCGTTTATCGGTTCGTTTTTTTTGGCGTTGTGATGATGCTGATATTTTTTGTGCTGTCGTTCTATCTTCCTCTGTGGCTCGGCGCCGACGACTCGATTCTTCCTCAAACGCAAAAATATCTTTTCTTTTATGCCGCAGGCGCTCCATTCCAGATGATATCGACGGTTTTTTCCGCCGTTTCGCGCTGTGCGGGAGATACCAAAACGCCGATGTTTTTAAATATCGGCGCCAACCTTGCCAATATTGTGTTGAACTTCTTTCTCATCTTTGAATCCCGCACGATCCAAATTTTTAGAATTTCGCTAAGGGTGTTCGGCGCCGGCTGGGGTGTTGCCGGAGCGGCAATTGCAACGGCACTCTCTTATTTTCTGGCAGCGGCAGGAATGCTTTTTGTGATGCTGTGCAAAAACTCACCGATACAACTTGATCTCAAGGGATCTTACCGCCTTGATCGGACGATCACCCGGCGAATGCTTTCCCTCGGCATACCTGTTGCACTTGAGCGCATAACAATCAGCTCCGGTCAGCTTCTGATGACAGGGATTACGACAGGACTTGGCAACATCGCCCTTTCGGCAAACCATATTGCCGTTACTGCAGAGGCGATCAGCTATTTGCCGGCCAACGGCATTTCCTTTGCGGGAACGACGGTTATCGGACACGCAGTCGGCGCGAGCAAGCCCGAGCTGTCCAAGCGCAATGCACAGATACTCGGCATGCTCGGTGTACTGGCCGGCTTGCTCGGCGGAGCTGTTCTGTTCTTCTTTGCTGCCCCTTTGGCTTGCCTGTTCTCCGATAACGAAACAGTGATCGCGCTTTCTGCGTCTGTTTTGCGTATTGTTGCCATAGCTGAACCAATGTTCAGTTTGTCAATCGTTCTGTCCGGCGTACTGCGCGGAGCAGGAAGGACCGGCGCGGCATTTTGGCCAGTGGCTATAGGCATGTGGTGTGTTCGTATCACAACGGCAATGCTCTTCGTTTACAAGATGAAACTTGGGCTGCACGGCGTATGGTTTGCGATGGTTGCCGATCTGATTGCACGGGGCGGATTCTGCATTTTCTTGGTCAGAGGGGTCAACTGGAAACAAATTTGTTGCAGAAACGAACACGAGTGAGGCCGCTTCATAACTTTCTCATTTTCATGAGCTACGCCCAGCTTTTTAATCTGCTGTGAGAGTGTATAATAAGCAAATCAGGCCACGTCCTCTTATGCTAATGCAGTTTTGTGGGCCGTCAAAGGGAACATTACGAAAGACACAACCGAAACCACGTTTAGACCCGACGAGGATTGCACCAGAGCGTAGATAGTGACCTTCCCCTGGCGATGCGCAAGAAAGAGGCAACCGGATGAACAGCAAAGCCGCTGGCATGACCTTATAAGCGAACGCTGAACGGTACGGCGGATGGGCATTCGCGCCGATGCTGTGCTGTTCCTTGAGAAAAAAGCAGCGAAGGGAAATGCGGCAAGGGCACAGAGCGCCGCCGCAGCTTGACGGCAATGGAGAATAACTTTGTATGGAAATTCAGCGAAGATGACCTATATCGGCTGCTTTCGCTGAATGCTTGTTATTGAATACAGCAGCACAGAATATGACGATATGGATGTGCGCAAGACGACACTCACAGTGCTCTGATTTGCGATACTTTTTTATTAAAGAAAGTGTGAATGCATGTTTTTTGATTACAGCGGTGCGGTTTTGAAACGGAAAGTGAGGCTGCGCGCGGTCTTCAATTGCCACTTTGTTATCTGAATACTTATTGTCCCCCTACTAAGAATCTCCGACATGGGGTTGATGACTCCTCTTAAAAGTGGTAAACTATCTTTGATATTTAAGTTTTCTTTGAAGAGATTGTTTTATGAGTGGACAGGAACGCAGAGAACTGAACAATGCGCTGGCATCCACCCGCATGGAGGGCTTCACGGTGACAGAGCAGACCGAGCGTGACGGTATCCGTTTGCTCAGCGGCGAGGTCTCCGTCGTGAATCTGGTCAGGGAGATATTGAACCGTCCGTCAAAGGCAGTGTGATATGGGGTATAGCATTGATTCCATCTCCGCTAACTGCTATTCTGGTACGACGGTTTTGATCAACAAGTTTGACATCAGAGACGAAGAAAAACTGAATGAAGTTGAGGGAGCGCTTACCTCTGCCCGCTATGCTGAGTGGCTGAGTGCACCGAAGGTCGAGCCTTTTGACTTTGACCACTACAAGGAGATCCACCGCTTCCTTTTTTCTGACCTGTATGACTGGGCAGGGGAAGGCGCGCACAGTCAATATCAGCAAAAAGAGTACGCAGTTCACACCTGCGGAGCATAATTTTTTAAGGGACTGTTCCACGATGAATTTGTGGAGGAAATCGTGGATTTTTATTGTGTGACCAATTCTCTTCATCCTTTCTGTGAAGGGAGTGGCAGGACTCAACGGGCGTTTTTGGCCCAACTGATCCGTAATGCGGGGTGTGATATCAGTTTTGCTGACATGGATATGGACCGGCTGATGACCGCTACCATTCAGTTGGCACAGGGTGTGACTGATTTGTTGAGAGCTGTTTTCTCCGAAAGCATTTTCTGACCCACACCGCGACCCACACGGGGAAATGAGTAGGCGGGATCAATGGAGTAGATAGGGCAAGACGTGCACAATATGCCGGGCGGAAAGGCTTCAAAAGTCCTGAAAACCGCCAAACGGGAGTCCCTAGATACACTTCGTAATCAGCAGGTCATGTGTTCGAGTCACACCACCAGCTCCCAAAAGCATCGAAAACTTCGGTTTTCGGTGCTTTTTTGCTGTAAAGCGCGGGCATGGAGGGAGAGTACCGCCGCTTCCGCCCATATTGCAGCGCGGCAGGCTTGTATCTTGGGGCCGCGGCGGGCGGCGCGATCCCGGAGATGAAAGACGGCAGACCGATATGACCGAATTTTTGTGCCGGAGGATAAAAGAGCATCGGAGAGGAAGAAACTTCCTCTCCGATGCTCTTTTTGCCTGATAGGAAAAGGGATCGGGTATGACGGTGATATCAGAGCAGCTCGCAGAAGGTCTGCACGCGGGTGCGGATCTGCTCGAAGCTGGCGTTCTGCTGGTCGATCTCGATGCTGGCGCAGGGGATGCCCGCTGCGCGCAGGTCTTTTTCGAGCCACGGCTGGTCATATTCCTCGGGGTCGCAGAACTTGACCATGCAGTTGATGACGCCGTCCGCGCCGGCGCCGGCGCAGAGCTTTGCAAGCTCGCCGCCGCGCGGCTTGCCGAGCTCGTGGATCAGGCTGCACCCATAGCGCTCGTTCCACTGCAGGGCAAGGCGCTTGAGTCCGCCGCCGCCCGTTTCGGGCGTGTCGGCGCGGAACTGCTGCGACTCCTGCACGAGATCGTCCGCCGCGACGGCGATGCCGTTGTCGGCCAGAATGTCGAGCACTTGCTCCGGCTCGCACATGATGCCGGTGAGCACGACCTTTTTGCCGCTCCATTGACAGACGGGGAGCGCCTTCAGCCCGGCGATGATGTCCTGCACGATGGCGGTGTGCTCGCTCTTTTCAAAGAAGAACGCGCTCTTGAAAACGGCGTGGCGCACCTGCGGTGTGATCACGTCAAGATGCTCCGCCGCGGCAGCGGCAAATTCGCGCATCGTGCGGTTGTGCTCGTTGTAGATGCGGATCGTTTCGCAGAGAGCAGTCTCGCTCATCATGCAGCCGGTGAGGGCGGCGAGCTGGAGCAGCACGCCCTCATACTCACTGATGAGATAGTCGGTGCTGGCGGGGCTTCTGCGGTTTTGCGGGTAGACGATGGCGATGGCGGGGATGGACTTCACGCCGAAGCGCCAGTTCTGCGTCATGCAGCGCAGCGTGTCGCAGATGGCGGGGATGATGACGGCGCTCATGCCCTCGTAGGCACCGTTCAGGCCGAACTCCATGTTCGCCTGCATGATCGAGCAGGCGAAGGCAGGCAGGTAGCTCTTGGCGCTTTTGAGCTCGGTGTGGCCGCCCCACATGCCCATCGGGATCATGCCGGAGGCGTGGACCAGCTCCTCCGGCGCCCAGGGGGCAAAGCAGCCGACAACCTTTTTGCCCTGCGCGAGATAACGGTCCATCTGCGCGCGCGGATCGCGGCAGGCCGCCTGTAAGCGGGCGATGCTTTCCTGTAAATCAGCCATTGCTCTTTGCCTCCTTGTTCTGCTTCATCACTTCGACAAGGCCCTGGATGCGCGTTTCGAACTGGGCCTCGCTGTAGTTGCGGTAGTCGGCCTGGTCGCCGTCGAATGAGGTAAACGGCACGCCCGCCATTTTGGACAGCTGCCGCTGCACCTCCATCATCTGACAGTCCATGACCTTGCAGCTGCGGTTGACGTGGTAGATCGTGCCCTCGCAGCCCATGCGCGTGAGCGCCTCATAGCGGCGCGAGAGCATGGTGCTGGCATTGTCGCCGTTGGTGGAGGCGAAGCAGTAGGCGCGCGCCATGCCGTCGAGGTCGTCGTACTGGATGGCCCAGGCCTTGCCGTAGCTGGAGGCGACCATGTTGATGCCGTACTGCTTGAGCGTGCGCAGGTTGTGGCTCAGGTACGGCCAGCAGGCGATGCCGTCCCACGAAACGCGGTACTCCTCCTTGGCGGGGAAGGTGGAGGTGCCCTCCTTGATGTGCTGCTCCATCTCGGCGTTGAGCTGCTCCATGATGGCGGTGGTGGATTCCTTGCCGCGGTTGCACACCATGGCGGACATGTAGTTGAACAGCTCGAAGCCGCCGATGGGCGCGGGCTTGTGGTCCATCAGGTTGTTGGCGCGCTCCCAGAGGTAGCTGTTGCGCTGGGAGATCTCCATGACCTTTTTAAAGCGCTCGTCGTCCCAGGTCTTGCCGGTGAAGGCACACAGGTCCCTGATGAGCTGGTCGATCTGCGCGCGCACGTAGCGCACGCGCGTTTCGGTGACATAGTCCATGGGGTTATAGCAGGTGTCGATGAAAAATACGGGGATATCGAGCTGACGGGCGAGGTTTTCGTACCACTTGGTCAGCTGGTTGCAGATGTTGTTCGTCAGCAGAAGGAAGTCGGGCTTGACCATCTTGCCGCCGTCAGGCAGCTCCACGCTGCTCTCACCGTTCAGAACGGCGGTGTAGGCGAGGTTGAGCTTTGCATAGGCGCAGAGGTCGTTGGAATAGCCCATGGGACCTTCGCACTCCTGCAGAAACGGGTCCGCCTGATGGCGCGCGGCGATGCCCGCCGTGTGGTTTTCGGGATAGAGAACGTTCAGCCCCAGTGTTTCGGCGATCTCCTGCGGGAAAATGGAGGCCGACCAGCCGACCTTTTCGCCGCGCTCCTTGGCGAGCCGTGCGTTTTCAAAAAGGGCGTTCGTCTGCTCGCCGATCATCAAAAGGGACTTTGCCTTGGGACGCTTGGGCTTTGCGGGTGCTGCGGCGGCCTGCGCCGGGGCAGCGGCAGTGGGATTCAGCGTGTCACTCATTGGACGATCCTTCTTTCTTCATTTGTTTTTCCCATGCAAACAGGGCGGCGCCGATCGCACCGGCGGACTGGCACAGCGGGTGCACCTGGACGGGGCAGCCGATCTCACGCGCCATGGCGCTCACCACGCCCGTGTTCAGCGCCACGCCGCCGCTCATGGCCAGCGAGGTCGGATGACCGAGACGCAGCGCCATACCGGCCACGCGCTTGGCGACGGAATTGTGGATGCCGGCGGCGATGTTCGCCGCGCTGACGCCGGCGGAGAGCTGGGAGATGACCTCGCTCTCGGCAAAGACGGTGCAGGTGTTGGAGATCGCTGCGGGCCTGTCCGCCTGCGCGGACAGCGGACCGAGCTCACCGATCGGGACGTTGAGCACCTTTGCCATCACCTCGAGAAAGCGGCCGGTCCCGGCGGCGCACTTGTCGTTCATCTGGAACGCCAGCAGCTGCCCCGTGTCCGAGAGCTGGAGTGCCTTGGCGTCCTGCCCGCCGATATCGATGATCGTGCGCACGCCGGGCAGCAGATAGTGAATGCCCTTGGCATGGCAGCTCAGCTCGCTGAACTGTGCGTCAGCCGGCGCACAGTTCATGCGGCCGTAGCCGGTCGCCACGGTGAAGGCGATCTCCTCCCGCGCGATGCCCGCTTCGCGGAATGCCGCGTCCAGCGCCTGCTCCGGGCCGATCGTGCCGGTCCCGAGCGGAACGACCTGATGGGCGAGCAGCTCGCGCCCGTCGCGCAGAATCACCGCCTTGCTCGAGGTCGAGCCGATGTCGATGCCTAATGTGTACATCTCAATGCACCTCCATACCGGGCGGTCACATGACCTCCTTCGCCTCGTACATGGCCTTGATCTCATCCTCGCTGTAGCCCAGGTCGGCAAGCACCTCGGCGGTGTTGCAGCCGATGCTGCCGGAGGGCTTACAGGGGATGTTGGCCGGATCGACGGAGGCAAAGTGGACGGGGCCGTTGGAAAAGACGGTCTTGGTGCCGTCATCGTATTCGTGGAAGTAGGTGTAGTGGTTGGCCTGCGCCTGCGGATCGTAGGGCACGTCCTTGAAGTGGCGCAGCACCTCGTGCGGCATGTCGTGCGCTTCGAACAGCTCGTGCCAGTAGGAGACGGGCTTTTTGCTGAAGATCTCGTCGAAGATCTTCGTCAGCTCTGTGCGGTTGGCGTAATAGGCCGTGCTCGTGGAATACTTGGGGTCCTGCGCGATCTCGGGCACACCGATGATCTCGCACAGCTCGGGAAAGCGGCGGTAGTCGATGCAGGCAAGGTAGAACCACTCGCCGTCAGAGCCCTGATAGGTGTTGCTGCCGGCGTGTCCGCAGTCGTAGCGCGTGCGCGGCAGGACGCGGCCGTTGAAGCCGTTGAGAATGCCGGTGCAGAGGATGAAGATCGCGGACTGTAGGAGCGAAACGTCCACCTTGTCGCCCTGACCGGTGACGGAGCGGCGGTAGAGCGCGGCGGCGATGCCGCCGGAGAGTGCAACGGCGACGCTGTGGTCGCCCACGCCGCCGATGGGGACGAGCGGTCCCGCGCCTGCGGGCGGGAGGTCGGCCATCATGCCGCTGCGGGAGAAAAAGGCGGTGTAGTCGTAGCCGGGACGGTCCTTGTCAGGCCCCTCGGAGCCGTAGCCGAGGACGCTTGCGTGGATCAGGCGGGGAAAGCGGTCCTTGAGCTGCTCATAGGTCATGCCCATGCCCTCGAGCGCCTGCACACGGAAGTTCGTGACGAACACGTCCGCGGTGGAGAGCAGCTTCATCATCGCCTCGTGTCCGGCGGGCGTGCGCATGTTGAGCGAGACAAAGCGCTTGTTGATGTTCTGCTGGTCGAAGTTCGGGTTCGCGCTTTCCGTGCAGGGCGAGAGCGTCGTGCCCGCCTGCTTGCGCCACGCGTCGCCGTTGAAGGTCTCGACCTTGATAACGTCCGCGCCCCACTCGGCGAGAATGCGGGCGGTCATCGGTCCTGCAAGCATGGTGGACATCTCCACGACCTTAATGCCTTCCAAAGGTTTCATTGTCATATCCTCCTTAGATGTATGTGATCTGTGTGTTTCTTCTTTATATTGCGTCTCAGCAGCCCTTGAACTGCGCGGGGCGCTTTTCAAGGAACGCCGCCGTGCCTTCCTTGCGATCCCCGGTGCTGAAGGCGATGGTCTGCGCCAGACGCTCAATCGTCAGCGCCGTGTTCATATCGGTCTCGAAGCCGTGGTTGATGCAGAGCTTTGCCATGCGCACGGCGACGGGGCCTTTTTTCATGATCTGCGCCGCCATATCCGCGGCGGCGGCCATCAGCTCCTCGCGCGTGTCGCCGGTCACCTGGTTGACAAGGCCGATCTCCTTCGCCTCCGCGGCGGTGATGATGCGCCCGGTGTAGATCAGCTCCTTCGCCTTGCCGATGCCGACGATGCGGGGCAGGCGCTGCGTGCCGCCCGCGCCGGGCATGATGCCGAGCCCGACCTCGGGCTGGCCGAACTTCGAGCGTGCGGTCGCGATGCGGATATCGCAGGCCATAGCCAGCTCGCAGCCGCCGCCGAGGGCGTAGCCGTTGATCGCGCAGATCACGGGCCTGTCCGTGTCCTCCAGCGCCTTGAGTGAGACAGAGGCGGTCGCCTCCAGCATCTTGAGATAGTCGCGGTCGTGGATCTCCTGAATGTCGGCGCCGCTTGCGAGCGCCTTGTCTCCCGCGCCGCTGATGATGATGACGCGCACGGCGCCGTCTCTCTGCGCAAGCTCCGCGGCGGTGCGGATATCCCGCCACATTTCGGGGCTGAGCGCGTTGCGCACCTCGGGACGGTTCAGCGTGAGATAGAGGACGCCGTCTTTTACTTCATACAATATGTTCTCAAATTCCATGGTAGAGACCCCTTTCCTGATTCCATGCCATGCGCCGGGCGCACGGACCTTTGCCAGAGTACAAAGCAAGAAGCGTGCCATGCGGGGAAAAAGATCCCAACAAATATGCGAAAACCCCGAAGTATTCGCTTTTTCGCGGGCTGCGGCGCGGTGAGCGGGCGGACGCAGAAGAGAAAATGTGCAGAAAAAAGTGAAATGACCCGCCGGATTTGTGCAAAAAGTGAAGCACAAGTCGGGCGGGTCGTTCACTTTCAGTTCACTCCACCGCGCTGCCATGGAAGGCCAAGGACGCAGAGAGACGATGCCTGAAAAATTTTTGCGCAGCGAAAAAGCGAGAAACGGCGGCAAAAAACGCGAAGGCGAAAAAATAAATCGCTGCGCGCCGCCGGTGTTGGTACGGTAATTGCTTTTATCAGGGCAAGCGACAAAAATCGCCCGATCTCAAAAGGGGGAATATGAACTATGGAAACTGTTTACATCGTGGGCGCGGTCCGCACGGCCATCGGCAAGTACGGCGGCTCACTGAAAAGCGTGCCCGCGCATCAGCTCGGCGCGCTGGTGATCCGCGAAGCGCTTGTCCGCGCGGGCGTGGACGGCGCACTGGTCGATGAGGTCATCCTCGGCGAGGTGCGCCAGAGCACCGAGGCTTCCAACATCGCGCGCTGCGCCGCGCTCGAGGCGGGCCTGCCTGAGACGGTCCCCGGCTTCACCGTGAACCGCCTGTGCGCGTCCGCCATGCAGGCGGCGTTCTCCGGCTGTCAGGAGATCTGGTGCGGCCAGGCGGACACGATCGTCGCCGGCGGCACAGAGAATATGAGCCGCGCGCCGATCTACCTGCGCGGCAGCCGCTGGGGCGGCAATAAGAATACGCTCGTCGATTCCAACATCGAGGCCGGCAGCACCGCCGCGCCCGCGTCGATCTACGGCACGGAGCTGAGCATGACGCGCACGGCGGAAAACGTGGCCGAGCGCTTCGGCATCACGCGCGAGATGCAGGACGCCTTCGCTGTGGAGAGCCAGCGCCGCGCGCTGGCTGCTATTGAAGCAGGATACTTCAAAAAGGAGATCGTCCCCGTCGAGGTCACGGAAAAGAAAAAGTCCTTCACCTTTGATACGGACGAGTTCCCGCGGCCCGGCACCACGATGGAGGTGCTCGCCAAACTCAAGTCCATCGTCAAGCCGGGCGGCACGGTGACGGCGGGCAACTCCTGCGGCCTGAACGACGGCGCCGCCGCGCTGGTGCTGATGTCGGAAAAGAAGGTGAAGGAGACCGGCGTGAAGCCGCTCGCACGCATTGCGGATATCACCACCGCCGCGCTCGACCCCGCCATCATGGGCTACGGCCCCGTGTATGCCACGCGCAGGATCCTGGACCGCACGGGCATGAAGCTCGGCGACATCGACCTTGTCGAGCTGAACGAGGCGTTTGCCTCCCAGTCCGTCGCCTGCATCCGCGACCTGGGTCTTGACCCGGAGAAGGTCAACATCAACGGCGGCGCGATCGCGCTGGGCCATCCGCTCGGCTGCACCGGCGCGCGCCTGATCGTCACGCTGCTGCACAATCTGGAGCGCACCGGCGGCCGTTACGGCCTTGCCACGCTCTGCATCGGCGGCGGACAGTCGATGGCGGCGATCATTGAAAAGCTGTAAAACAAAACGATAAATAAAGAAAGCGGGGATCAATCATGAAAATCGAAGAGATCAAAACCGTCGTCGTGGTCGGCGCGGGCACCATGGGTCGTCAGATCGCCATGAACACTGCGCTCAATGGCCGCAGGCACGGCTACAGGGTCATCAACTGCGACTCGTTTGAAAAGGCCGTGGAGAGCGCTGAGGGCTGGGCGAAGGACTACCTTGCGGGCCGCGTGGCCAAGGGCCGCATCACCGAGGAGGAGCGCGTGCAGGTCGCGGCGAGCCTGAGCTTTACGAGCGACGTGGACGCTGCCGCCGCGCAGGCCGACATCGTCATCGAGGCGATCATCGAAAACCTTGACGCCAAGCGCGCCCTTTTCGAAAAGCTCGGCAAGCTCTGCAAGAGCGATACCATCCTTGCCACCAACAGCTCCAATATCGTCAGCTCCAAGCTTGCCGGCGTGACCGCGCATCCCGAGCGCCTGCTGAACATCCACTATTTCAATCCCGCGCTTGTGATGCAGCTGACCGAGATCGTCCGCGGCCCGCACACTGCCGAGGAGACGATCGAAACGGCAAAGGCCTTCGCCGAGAGCACCGGCAAGTCCCCCATCGTCATCAACAAGGAGATCGCGGGCTTTGTCGCAAACCGCATCAACGCCGCCGTCACGCGCGAGGCCTGCCTGCTGCTGGAAAAGGGCATCGCCTCCGTTGAGGATATCGACACCGCCTGCGAAAAGGGCCTCGGCTACCCGATGGGCCCCTTCCGTCTGATGGACCTGACCGGCCTTGACGTCAACTACTATGTCCGCCGCGACCGCTACGAGGAAAGCGGCGACCCCAACGACATGCCGAGCTTCGCCGTGATCGACAAGGTCATTAAGGGCGAATACGGCAGAAAGACCGGCAAGGGCTGGTACGACTACAGCGGCGAGACGAAAAAATAAGCCGTGCGCACCGGCAGGACAGGAGAGGAAAAGGCTTGCCCTGCCGCTTTAAAAATGCTATAAAATAAAAAAGGAGAAAATCATATGGAATCCAGTACCATTGCCATTATCATTACCGTGATCTCCATGATCCTGTTTATCAGCAATAAGCTGCCGATGAGCGTTACCGCGTGTATCACGGCCCTGGCCTGCGGCATTTTTATTCCCGAGATGAAGCTCTCCCAGGTCTACTCCGGTTTCGGCGGCAGCACGGTCGTCATGGTCGCCGGTATGTGCATCGTCGGCGACGCGCTCTTTACGACGGGCATCGCCCAGCGCCTTGGCGCAAAGATCTGCAACACGCCCTTTGCCAAAAATGAGCGCGTGTTCATCGTGACGGTGGTCACGATCTGCACCGTCATGTCCGCATTCCTCAGCAACTCCGCCACCATCGCCATGTGGATGCCCATCATCGCAGCGGTCGCCGCCGGCTCAAACGGCCGCATCCGCTCCAAGATGGTCATTTTCCCCGCCGGCACCGCCTGTATCATCGGCGGCGCGTGCACGCTGGTCGGCTCGGTGTCTCAGGGCGCGGCGAACGCCGTGCTCACGGGCTTCCCTGGCTATGAAAGCGGCATGGGCATGTTCGATATGAGCGTTGCCATGGTCCCTGCGGCGATCCTGCAGATCGTCTGGTGGGGCACCATCGGCTATAAGATGCTCGAGCTGGTGCTCAAGCCCGGCAGCCCCGACTTTGACAAGAACAACGCCTTCGCCGCGGCCAACACCGCGCTGCCCACCGAAAAGAGCGACATTCCCGCGTGGAAGGGTACGCTCTCCGTTGCGACGCTGGTGCTGTGCATCGTCCTCTTCATGCTCAGCGGCTTCGCTCCGTTCAACAAGTTCCTCAACATTGCGACCGTCGGTATGATCGGCGCGACGTTCCTGTTCATCACCGGCGTCGTCCCCGTCAAAAAGACGCTGGCCGACCTTCCCTGGGATATCCTGGTCTGCATCGGCGCGATCTCCGCACTGGGCACGGCGCTGGATGTTTCCGGCGGCGGTAAGATCATCGCCGACGCCGTCATCAACCTCTTCGGCGGCGAGAGCGCGTCCGTCACCGTCCTCACGGCGGTCATCTGCCTGCTGTGCAGCGCGCTGACGCTGTTCATGCAGAACAGCGGTGTTGCCGCCATGATCACCCCCATCGTCATCCCCATGGCCATGGAAATGGGCATCGATCCGGTGGCGTGGGTCGTCGTGGTCGCCGTCGGCACGAACCTTGCCATCGCGACGCCGATCGGCACGGCCGTCAACATGCAGATCCTGCCCGCGGGCTATACCTTCAAGGACTTTGCCCTGCTCGGCGGCCCGCTGTGGCTGCTGATGACCATTGTCGTCACGATCTGCAGCGTGCTGTTCCTGATCTGATCCATATGCCGCCTGCGCGGGAAGCGCCCGCGCGCTGATCTTCCATAAATGAATCTGCGGGCTGCGCAGCCTGAACCGTCCTCCTCTGCGGTGCATCTGCGCAGTCCGCCCTTCCATGTTTATTTTACCTGCTGAAAAGGAGACATCGCTGTGCTGGACAGTCTGATTTTTGCCGCAAATTCCATTATCCCGATGATGCTTTTGATGCTGCTGGGATACGTCCTCGGGCGGCGGGGCTTTTTCTCCGCCGAGACGGTCCGGCAGATGAACCGCTTTACCTTCCGCTTCTGCGTCTCGGCCATGATGTTCCGCGGCATCTATACGCTTTCATCGCTCTCGGATATCCGCTTGAATACGATGTGCTTTGTGCTCGTGTCGGTCATCGCGCTGACAGTGCTGGGCTGGGCGGAGGCGCATCTTTTCACAAAGGACCGATCCCGGCGCGGCGTGATCGTCCAGAACAGCTTTCGCAGCAACATCGGCGTGATCGGGCTGTATCTTGCCTCCTCGCTCGGCGGGGCGGAGGGCAGCTCTGTCTGCGCGGGCATTCAGACGCCGGTCATCATCTACAACAATATCATGGCCGTCACGGTGCTGACGGTCTATTCCGGCGGCGCTGGACGCTCTCCCGGAGCGCGGGAGGTGCTCCGGCGCATTGCCGTCAACCCGATGATCCTCGGTCAGGCGGCGGGCATCGTCTGCCTTGTGATCCGGCAGTTCATCCCGCGCGGCGCGGACGGTGCGCTGGCCTTTTCCCTTGCGCGCGACCTGCCGTTCCTCTATTCCGCGATCGACAGCCTTGCTTCGCTGACCGCGCCGCTGCTGCTGGTGCTGCTGGGGGTGCAGGTGGACTTCGGCGCGGTCAGCCATTTCCGCAAAGAGCTGATCGTCGGCGTGGCGCACCGACTTCTGATCGCGCCGGCGGTGGGCTTTGCGCTGGCGCTGCTCGCGCAGCGCATGGGCTTCATCACGCTCACGAACGCGCTTGCCGCTTCGCTCGTGGGACTTTACGCCTCGCCTGCGGCGGTGGCCAGTGCGGTGATGACCGAGGAGATCGGCGGTGACGCGGAGCTTGCGCGCCAGTATGTCGTCTGGACGAGCGCATTGAGCTCGCTGTCGCTTTTTGTGCTGGTGCTGGCGCTGCGGCGGATGGGGCTTCTGTAAAGGCCTTTGCGCTTTCTTTACTTTTCAGCGGGCAGGAATGCATGCTATAATAACAGAATACTGATGCCGCGCCGCCGCAGCCTGCGGCGGACGGGCGGGCAAGGAGGCTTCCATGGACAGGATTTCATTCGACGATCTCGCGCAGTCCTCTCTGCTTTCGCTGATCCTGGACAATGTTGACGTGGGCGTGATGGTCTACAGCGCTGCAGGCGATGTTCTGTTCGTCAACACGACGATGATCAATTGGCGCAATATTCCCCGTCAGGAATATCTGAAGATGAATGTGCGGGACTTCCGCGACGTGCTGGACGTGTGCGTGTTCGATCTGGCCGTTCAGGAGAAACGGCGCGTCTCCCGTTTGCAGTATTATCAGGACTTTCGTAAGACTGGCGGGCCCACGCGCGTGCGTGTCGTAACGGCGACGCCGATCTTCGACAGCGTTGGCGGCGTGGAATGCGTCGTTGTGATGCTGCAGGATGTGGAGGATTTTGAGGCCCGGCGCGCGGCGCTGCTGGCGCAGCATCAGATCATGCCGAAGGCTCCCATCCAGCCGCGTGAGGAAAAGGTCAGCATCGTGGCGAAAAGCCTGGAGATCCGCCAGCTTATCTCAGTCCTCGGCAATATTGCCCCGCTGGATTCCACCGTTCTCCTCTATGGCGAATCGGGCAGCGGCAAGGAGGTCTTTACCCATTACATTCACGAGCACAGCAGCCGTGCGGACAAGCCGCTCGTCGCGGTCAACTGCGCCGCATTCCCGGAAAACCTGATCGAGGCGGAGCTGTTCGGCTATGAAAAGGGCAGCTTCACCGGCGCGAACCGGGAGGGAAAGGTCGGCCTTGTGGAGGCTGCCGACGGCGGCACGCTGTTTCTCGACGAGATCAACTCCCTGCCGCTGAGCGTGCAGGGAAAGGTGCTGCGCATGATCGAAGAAAAAAGCGTTCAGCGCATCGGTGCGGTCAGGGCGAAGCCGGTCGATTTCCGCCTGATCGCCGCGACGAACCGCGACCTGCGCGCGATGGTGCAGGAGGGAACGTTCCGCGAGGACCTCTACTACCGCCTGCATGTGATCCCGATCACGATCCCGCCCGTGCGCAGCCGCAAGGACGATATTGTGCCGCTGTGCCTGCATTTTCTCGAGTATTTCTGCAAGAAGTACGACCTCAAAAAGAGCTTTTCCGACCGCGTGCTGGAGGAGGTGCAGCAATACGACTGGCCCGGCAACGTGCGCGAGATCCGGAATTTCGTGGAGCGTATGGTCGTGATGACGCCGCCTGCGGCGGTCATGATCTCCAGTATCCCGTCCGGCATGCTGAACGACGCGCTCGCCGATACCGAGCGAGGGGCGGAGGAGCCGCTTCCCGGGACTGTGCCGCCCCTGCCGGGCACGAGGAATGCAGCGGCATTGGACCGCGAGACGATCCTTGCCGCGCTGGCCGCCTGCGGCGGCAACCGGGGAAAGACAGCGGAATATCTCGGCATCTCCCGCCGGTATCTGCAATATAAGATCCGCGAGTACCATATCTCCCCGCGCTGCCGCTACGAAACGTGAGAATGGCATAAAGAGAGAACAGACAGCTTCAAAGGCCCCGCAATGCGGGGCCTTTGAAGCAGAGGCGGCCGCATGCGGCCGCCTCTTTTTACCTTACTGTGAAATTCATGAAAGGCCATGCTGCGCCGTTTCTCACCCAAGCGCCACATCCAGTACCATCATCAGGCTGAAGCCGACGGCGAAAAACACCGTGCCGATGTTGGAGTGCGCGCCCTGCGACATTTCGGGGATCAGCTCCTCGACCACGACGTAGAGCATCGCGCCCGCGGCAAAGCTCAGAAGATAGGGGAGCGCCGGGACGATGAGCGACGCGGCGAGGATCGTCAGCACCGCACCGATGGGCTCGACCACGCCGGAAAGCACGCCGCCCCAGAAGGCCCGGCCCTTGCCCATGCCCTCGGCCCGCAGGGGAAGCGAGATGATCGCGCCCTCGGGAAAGTTCTGGATGGCAATGCCGAGCGAGAGCGCCAGCGCGCCTGCCGCCGTGATCTGCGCGCTGCCGGAGAGAAAGCCCGCGTACACCACGCCGACGGCCATGCCCTCGGGAATGTTGTGCAGCGTGACGGCCAGGACCATCATCGTTGTGCGCTGGAGCTGGCTCTGCGGGCCTTCGACCTGTCCGCTTTTGGCGTGCAGATGCGGAATGATGTGGTCGAGCAGCAGCAGGAACAGGATGCCGGCCCAGAAGCCGAGGAACGCGGGCAGGAACGAGAGCGTGCCCATGGCGGCGGACTGCTCGATGGCGGGGATGAGCAGGCTCCACACCGAGGCGGCGACCATCACGCCCGCGGCGAAGCCCGTCAGCGAGCGCTGCACGGCGTCGCTGAGCGATCTTTTCATGAAGAACACGCACGCCGCGCCCAGCGACGTGCCGAGAAACGGGATCAGGATCCCATAGAATGCTTCCATATCGACGTCTCTTTTCTATTTTGGTTAGAGATATCTTACCACGTTTCCGCGCGGTTGGCAACTGCCGCGGCGGCAGGCGGGAGTTGCATTCCGGGACGCTGAATGGTATAATCAAATAAAATCGGATGCTTTGGCCTCCGATGAGCAGAGCCTGTCCAGAACCGGCAGGCGAAAACCATTGCCCGCAAAGGAGAAGTTTATGAAACGCCTACTGACCATTTTGCTGACACTGAGCCTGATCCTCTCCCTCGCCGCCTGCGGCAGCAAGACGGATGACAATACGCTGGACGACCCGGCCGGACAGGAGCAGGAGAATACGGATACGCAGCAGCCTGACGGAGAGACGAAGCAGGACGAGCCTGACGGCGCGCAGGAGGATGATAAGTCCGAGTCTGAACAGCAGCCCGCGCCGCAGCCGGAAAAGGCCCCGGAGCAGAAAACGGACACCAAGACCGAGGAAAAGCCCGCGCAGCAGCCCACGGAGACCCCGGCGCAGAAGCCCGCGGAAACGCCGGCGCCCGAGCAGCCCAAGGAGGAACCCAAGGAAGAGCAGCCCGCCGCAGCCGGCGACCCGCTCGCGATCCTCTCGACCGTGTGGAAGAGCTACTCCGAGGATGAAAAGTTCCCCTCCACCGAGCCCGTCAGCATGGATGTGAGCGATACGGATTCGCTCAGCTATCAGCTGACGTTCCCTGCGGAGGACGCCTCGCTCATCAACAGCGCCGCTTCGCTCATGCACATGATGAACATGAACACCTTCACCTGCGGCGCGTTCCACGCCGCCGACGCCAAGGATGTTTCCACCCTCGCGTCCGACCTGCGCAGCGCCATTCAGGGCAAGCACTGGATGTGCGGCTTCCCGGAAAAGCTCGTGATCGTGACGATGGACCAGTACGTCATCAGCATGTACGGCAACGAGGACCTGATCAACACCTTCCGCGACAAGCTCCTCGCGAGCTACAGCAATGCCTCCGCCGTCTACGACGAGGGCATCGGCTAAAAGCAGAAAAGGAAAAGGACATTTCTTCCGAAGAAGAAATGTCCTTTTTTGCCCCTGCGTGCCGGGAGAAACGGCGCAGGGAGATCACAGCTCGCGAAGGTCCGGCGCTTCGGGAATGAACTCGGCCTCAATGCCGAAGTTGCGGAAATAGGGAACGAGCGACATGAGCGCGAACTTTTCGGTGGAATAGTGCGTGCCGCCGAGCAGGGTAACATGATGCTCCTTCGCCGCGGCATGGATCTTCTGGCTCCATTCAACGGTCGGGGCGGTCACGCCGGTGACGAGCACGTTGATGTCGTTCTCTTCAAGGAAGCGGTAAGCGTCCGTGCTGCGGGAGATACCGGCCATGATGGCGAATTTGCCGTTTTTCAACTCGTTGCTGCCGTAGCTGTAGCGGCCGACGCGGTGGCCGACCGTCGCGGCAAAGCGGCGCTCAAGCTCGTCCACGGTCTCAAAGCCGGTCTGGCAGAGCGCGCCGAGCAGCGCGCCGTTCTGCGGGTACCAGCTGTCGTAGACGTTGGCGCCCATGGCGCGGCCGAGCGTGGTGCCGGGGGAATAGGGACCGGCAACGTCCAGAGGGATATGGAAGGAGAAGAAGCTGACCTGCTGCTCCTTCATGCGCTCAAGCAGCGCCTCCGGAACGAGCCCGTAGCCTTCCTGCAGGGAGGGCATCGGCGGACGCGGATGATGGCAGAACAGCAGAACATGCTCTTCGCCGCGGGAAAGAATGTTTTCAATCGAGGTCGGATTCGCAAAGGTGGACGTGTAGACCTTGGAGATCATGTCGGTGTTGTGTTCCTGCACGCCGATCTTGTCGAAGATATCCGTGCACCGGTCGGGCTTGAACTGCTCGGTGAGACGGTCGTACAAAAATTGGGCGGGGATCATGTGGGGCTGCATAGAAAACACTCCTTTTCTGTTCAGTGATTGGCAGAAATGATCTGTCTTGTCCTTATTATAGCATATGCTATATAATTTGCAATAATTATTTTAAATACTTTAAAAATTGATTGACATGCAGGGGGATTGCTCCTATAATAGCAAACGCAAAGGATAAAAAGAAACAGGAGCGATAATCATGGATATCGGGATCAATGCACAGCAGCTCCGGAAGGATTGGGAATCCCTTCATGCCATTCCGGAGATCGGCTTCAAAGAGTATAAAACATCAGCATACCTGAAAGAGCGGCTGCGGGAGATGGGCTATCAGGTCACGCCGATCGCCGGAACGGGCCTTCTTGCCCGGCTGGACGGAGACGAACCGGGCGCGCTGGTCGGCCTGCGCGCGGACATGGACGCGCTGCAGTTCCATAACGAGGACGGCTCCACGGAGATGATCCACGCCTGCGGACACGACGCGCACTGCTCGATGGTGCTGGCGGCGGGCGAGCTCGCCGTGAAGAGAGGACTGAAAAAGGGAACGCTTTACCTGCTGTTTCAGCCCGCGGAGGAGACGATCTGCGGCGCCTCGCGCGTGATCAAAGACGGGGGCCTTCCGCATTTCGACGCGCTGTTCGGCATCCACCTGCGCCCGCGCGTTGAGATCCCCCTCGGCACGGCGACCGCGGAGCTGCTGCACCAGGCGACCATGCCGATGACGGTGACGTTCCTCGGCAGGGAATCACACGCCGCGCGCCCGCAGAACGGCATCAATGCGCTCTCCGCGGCGGCGGACTGCATCGCCGCCGTTGACGCGCTGCGCCTTGATACGGCGTACAGCTATTCCGCCAAGGCGACCAACTGCACCTGCTACGACAACAGCCATAATGTGATCCCGGCGCGCTGCACGGTGCAGCTTGATCTGCGTGCACAGACGAACGCGCTTGCCAAGGAGCTTGTATCGCGCGTGCACGAGATCGCCGAGAGCAGCGCGCGGAAGGTCGGCTGCACGACGGCGTTCTCGCAGATCTGGGGCTATGCCGCCGAGTATGATCCGCGGCTCGTGCAGGTCTGCGAGCGGGCGATCACGGAAACGCTCGGCAGCGTTGAGCCGCCGCTGCACACGCTTGGCAGCGAGGACTTCCACGCCTACCACATGGAATACGGGATCCCGGTGGCCTATATGGGTCTCGGTGCGGATGTGATGCCCGGTCTGCACGCGCGGAACATGCACTTTGACCACAGCTGCATGGTCCCGGGAGCGGAGATCCTCTTCCGCTGCGTATCGCAGCTGCTGGAATTTAAGGAAAAACAATGATAAAGGAAAAGGCCGCGGCACCCGTGAAGAACGGAACGCCGCGGCCTTTTTTGCGTTCAGATGAGCCAGTGCTCCGCCTCCGGGAGCGACTGGGCGATCATTTGGTGCAGCTGCGAGAGCTTTTCATTGTAGCGGGAATACTCCTCCTGATAGCTGGAGACGTACATGCTGGCCAGCACGTTGATCTGCGAAATGGGCGCGGTCAGCGAGTTGAAGAAAACGGGGCTTCGCGTGGAGCTGGTGAGCACCACATCGGCAAACTTTGCGCCCGGCGAGCTGACATTGTCGGTAAAGCAGAGGACGTTGATCCCCCACTGCGTGTGAAGAAACTGCGCCAGCGCGATCTGCAATTGCGTATAGGGGAAGAAGGAGAACAGCACGATCAGATCGTCCTGCTCGATGCGCGAGAGGGAAAAGAGCAGCTGCGCGGGGTCGTAGTTCCCGAGATTGACGACGTTCAGCCCCAGGCGGGAGAAGCGGTATTCAAAAACGGAGCAGGCCGCCGCGGCATAGTCCGCCGCCAGAAGGAAGATATTCTTCGCGGAGCGGATCTGCTGCACGGCGCGATGAAGGTCCTCCTGACGGATATAGCCGTAGGTCTGCTGGAGCAGCTTGACCTCCGACTCGATGACGGTGCCGCCGGGGGAGACCTGCGCGGAATTTTCCAGGATGGAGGTGCGGATGTGCTCATTCGGCGACATCCACTGGGAAATATAGGTTTGCAGCTTTGTGCGCAGGTCGAGAAAGCTCTCGCAGCCGATCTTCCGGGCGAAGCTCAGAATCGTCGCCTCGGTGGTGTTGGTGGCGGCGGCGAGCTGCTTGAGGGTAAAAAAGCTTGCGGTGTCGGGGTGCTGGATGAGATAGTCGGCAATTCGCTTCTGCGTCTTGCTGAAGGTGTCGCGCCTGGATTCAAGCGTGAGGAGGATATTGTCGGTCTGCTGTTTCATTCGTGCGTTACCTGCCGCTCTTTCTTGATAAAATCGTCATAATCGTTTGATTTTTCCTTATTATAGCATGGTTTTCACCAGCTTACAAGCAAGGATTCCTATCTGCGCTGCAAAAGCTGCATCATGTCACAATTAGACAAAAATTAAGCTAATTTACAGTGCATACTGTGATTTTTTAAAAAATTAAAGTAAACAATTGATTTTTGCGAACGCGTCGTGTAAAATACAAGCAATCGGTCGCAGGCGCCGCGGCCACAAAGAAAAGAACAGGAGTTGAAAATCACATGAAGAGCCACTTTAACACCGTATGGGGCATCATCTTCACGACGCTGTTCGTCCTGATCATGCTGCCGCTTCCCTGGTTCTGCAACTACGAGTATGTCCCCTCGATCGCAGGTATCCCGAACTACATCATCGGCTGGGCTGTTATCGCTATCGTTACGCTTGTTCTGATTTTTGTTTGGGTCAAGCAGTGCTGGAACAGACCGGAATACTGCGAATTCGACGATGAAGAAGAAAAGAAGGAGGAGAAGTAAATGCCTGAAGTCAGTGTGAATCCCGTACCGTTCTTTATCGTGATCGGCCTGTACATCGTTTTGATGGCCGTCATCGGGTACTTTGCCACCAAGCAGACCACGACCATGCACGATTACTTCGTACTCAGCGGCAAGGCGGGCTTTATCGTCTCCGGTATCGCCTACGCGACCACCCAGTACTCCATGGGCACCTTCCTCGGCACGCCCGGCACGATCTACAACATCGGCTACGCCGGTATGGCCATCACCTCCGCGGGCGTTGTCTTCGCGCTCATCATCCCCGCGATCTTCATCGGCCGCAAGCTCGTTACGCTCGGCCACCGCGAGCACTTCCTCACGCTGACGGACTACCTGTCCGACCGCTATGAGAGCAAGTACATGAGCGGCCTGCTGGGCCTTCTGATGGTCGTTTTCATGATCCCCATGATGGGCGCGCAGATCATCGGCGCGGGCGTTCTCGTGAACGTGTTCACGGGGCTGCCCAACCAGGTCGGCATCATCGCCTTCGGTATCATCGTTGTCGGCTACTGCATGAGCGGCGGTATGCGCGGCGCCATGATGACGGACGTCGTTCAGGGCGTTCTGATGTTCATCGCGGCGATCACTGCGTTCGTCATCTGCCTTAAGATGGGCGGCGGCATGAGCAATCTCAACGCGGCGCTCGCAGCGAGCGGCGAGGAGTGGATGGCCTTCCCCGGCGCGAACGGCAAAATGCCCTGGACCTACATGGTCTCCAACATCCTGCTGTGGAGCTTCTTCACGATGGGCCAGCCGCAGCTGTTCACAAAGTTCTTCGCCATGAAGAACCACAAGACGCTTTTCCGCTCCGTCATCCTTGCCACCGTCGGCATGATGGTCATCGGCTGGCTCATCAACTGGTGCGCGCCGCTGGCCCGCCCGCTGATCGGCGAGATCAGCAACAGCGACTACATTGTTCCCATCATCCTGCAGCGCGGCCTGCCCGCAGTCGTTGCGTCCATCATGGTCGCTGGTATCGCGGCGGCCGGTATGTCCACCATCGACGGCGTGCTCGTCACGGCGACGGCGGCCGTCACCCGCGATATCTATCAGAAGTTCATCAACCCCAAGGCCTCTGACGATTCCGTCCTGCACCTTTCGAAGTATGTGACGGTCATCATCGGCGTGATCGTGATCATCTTCGGCTGCCTCCAGCCCGGCTCGATCTTTACGATCAACACCTTTGCCTTTGCCGGCATGGCGATGTTCGTTGTGCCCGTGCTGTTCGGCATGTACTGGAAGAAGGCGACCGCGCCCGCGGCGTGGGCCGCCATCATCTGCGGCGACGTGACGCTCGTGCTCTGCACGAAGGTCGAGGTGCTCAAAAACGCGATCCAGGGCTTCCACGCGGTCATTCCCGCGTTTGTGGTCGCCTGCATCGTGATGTTCGTCGTCTCCCTTGCGACGCAGAACAAGGCCGTTTCCAACGCCACGCTCAAGCGCCACATGCTCATCAAGTAAACGGAGGAAAGAACATGTTTCTGGAAAGAATGACGACCGTGCAGGCTGAGCGGGCGTTTGCGAAGGATCCGCTTGCGATCATCCCGCTCGGCAGCACGGAGCAGCACGGCCCGCAGTGCGCGCTGGGAACGGACTTCCTGATCCCGCGCAACCTTGCCGAGCGCGTGGAAGCGATGGATGAAACGAAAAACGTGATCGTTCTGCCGACGGTGCCCTTCGGCGTCTGCGATTACCACATGAGCTTTCCCGGAACGATCAACATCGGCTTTGAAGGGCTTTATCTGCTGCTCAGCAAGATCACAGGCGCGATGATGCAGCACGGCGTGCGCCGCTTTCTGGTCATCAACGGCCATGGGCAGAATACGCCGGCGATCGACCAGGCGTCGCTGGAGGTCTACCGCGCGGGCGGCATCATGGCGAGCATCGACTGGTGGAGCCTGATCGGCCAGATCGACGAGCGCTTTGCCAACGGCGGCCACGGCGACATTTTGGAGACCTCCGCCATGATGGCGGTCGATCCGTCGTGCGTCGATCTCTCGCTGTGCCGGGACCTGAATCCCGGTCAGCCCACGGATGAGATCCGCGCGAAGTATATCCAGGTCGTTGACTTCCGCGGCGGCAGCATCCGCATCGCGCGCGACACGAAAGAGCTGGCGCCGAACGGCTGGTTCGGCCCCGGCGATCCGCGCGGCGCAACGCGCGAGCATGGAGAGACCATGCTGGAGGTCTGCGCAAAATACATCTGTGATTTTATCAAAGAATATCGTAAAATGCTGTAAGCGAGAAAAACCAGAACTTGTGAAGGGGCCGGTGACGGCCTCTTCACAAGTGCCGTTTCAGAACAAATCGGAAAATGGGGGAAAACAGTGTTCAGACTGATCAAAAATGTTAAGGTGTTCCGCGCCGGCGCGTGGCGTGATTCGCAGATCCTGCTCGCGGGGCCGTCCATTGCCCTGCTGGACGATGCGCTGACGCTTACGATCCCCGGCCTTGCGGAAACGGACGGACAGGGAATGTACGCGGTGCCGGGCTATGTGGACCGCCATGTGCATATCACGGGCGGCGGCGGAGAAGGCGGCTTTTCCAACGAGGTCGCGCCGCTGCGCGTGGAAGCGCTGGTGCGCGCGGGCGTAACGACCGTTGTCGGCCTGCTGGGAACGGACGGAACGGTGCGCAGCGTGGAGAGCCTATGCGCCAAGGCGATGTCGCTCGAGGAGGAGGGCATCAGCGCGCGCTTTTTAACGGGCTCCTACGATTACCCGCCGCCGACGGTCACCGGCAGCGTCAAGCGGGATATCCTGCTTCTGCCCGGCTGCATCGGCACGAAGATCGCCATCGCCGACCACCGCTCCTCCTGCCTGCAGGACTGGGAGCTTGCGCGCCTTGCGGCGGATACCTGGCAGGCCGGCATTCTGAAGGGGCGGCCCGCGTTCGTGCATCTGCATGTCGGCCGCGGCAAAACGGGGCTTGCCCCGGTGTTTCATGTGCTGGAAAAGAGCGACCTTCCCATTACGGCGTTTCACCCGACGCACCTTTGGAACCAGCGGGAGGACGCGGTCCGCTTCGCGGCGATGGGCGGCTGGGCCGACTTTACCACCACCGCGGACCCCGAGGAGTCGGCGGGCCAGATGCTCTGGGCGCTGACGCACTGCCCGAAAGAGCACGTGACCTTCAGCACCGACGCAAACGGCTCCATGCCCGTCTGGAACGAGAAAAAGGAAATGATCGGCATCAGCGCCTGCCGCTGCACGAATCTGCATGAAACGGTGCGCGCGCTGGTGAGACTCGGCATGCTGCCGCTGGAGGAGGCCATCCGCCCCTGCACCTGCAACGCCGCCGCGGCGCTGACCCTGCCGCGCAAGGGCGCGCTCTGCGCGGGCGCGGACGCGGACATCCTGCTGCTGGACGAAAAGCTCAGCATCCAGTCCGTGTTTGCGCGCGGACGCGAGATGCTGCGCATGGGCGAGCTGACGTTCACGCCGAAGTTCTCCCGCTGACCGATCAAAACGTTAAAAAGAGAGAATGATGATGAAACTGACATTTGGATACGGACATGGCGTGCAGACGGTCGAGGTCCCCGAGCGTAACGTCATGGCGGTGCTGACGGCCAACGAGGTCACGCACGCGCAGACCGGCGAGAGCGCCGTGCGCGCCGCGCTGGCAAACCCCATCGGCGCGCCGCGCCTGCGCGAGATCGCACAGCCGGGGCAGAAGATCGCGATCGTCGCAAGTGATATCTCGCGCCCCGTGCCGAGCTTTGAGATCCTGCCCGCTATTCTGGACGAGCTTACCGCCGCCGGGTGCAGGGATGAGGATATCACCGTGGTATTCGCGCTGGGCTCGCACCGCCATCATACGGAGGAGGAGCGGCAGCGGCTCGCCGGGCATAGTGTATATGCGCGCGTGCGGTGCGTGGATTCGGACCCTGACGACTGCGTTCGTCTGGGCGTGACGGAAAACGGCACGCCGGTCGATATCACGCGCACCGTGGCGGAGGCGGATCTGCGCATCTGCACCGGCAATATCGAGTTCCATTACTTTGCCGGATATTCCGGCGGGGCGAAGGCCATCATGCCGGGCGTCTCCACCCCGGCGGCCATTCAGGCAAACCACCGGCTCATGGTCCGCGAGGACGCCTGCGCGGGCAATCTGGAGGACAATCCGCTGCGCCGGGACATTGAAGAGGCCGGGCGCATCTGCGGCATCGACTATATCGTGAACGTCGTGCTGGACGAGCACAAGCACATTATCTACGCGGTCGCAGGGGATGCGGTGCAGGCGCATCGCGAGGGCTGCCGGTATCTTGACAAAATGTACCGCAAGCCCATCCCGGCACGCGCGGATATCGTGATCGTTTCGCAGGGCGGCGCGCCGAAGGACGCGAACCTCTACCAGACGCAGAAGGCGCTCGACAACGCCAAGCACGCCGTGCGGAAGGGCGGCACGATCATTCTCATCGGCGCCTGCCCCGAGGGCCTCGGCAGCGCAAAGTTTGAGCAGTGGCTGACGCAGGCCCCCGACGCGCACTCGATGATCGAGCGCGTGCACCGGCAGTTCGAGCTCGGTGGGCACAAGGCCGCCGCGATCGCAATGGTGCTGGAAAATGCGAGGATCGACCTTGTCAGCGAGCTGCCGGACGACTTTGTGCGCAGCATTTTCCTCCATCCGCAGCCCAGCGCGCAGCAGGCGCTGGATGAAGCGCTTGAAACCTACGGACCGGACGCGTCAGTGCTGGCAATGCCCTTTGGCGGCGCCACGCTGCCGGTCGTCACGGAGAAAGGAAGATAACAACATGGATTATGCAAAAGAATCACTCCGCCTGCACGGGGAGTGGAAGGGCAAGATCGAAATGGTGACGCGCGTGCCGGTCAAGACGAAGGACGATCTTTCGCTTGCCTATACGCCCGGCGTTGCGCAGCCGTGTCTCGAGATCCAGAAGGATCTGAGCAAGAGCTATGAGCTCACGCGCCGCTGGAACATGGCCGCCGTCATCACCGACGGCAGCGCCGTGCTCGGCCTTGGCGACATCGGCCCCGAGGCCGGCATGCCAGTCATGGAGGGCAAGTGCGTGCTCTTCAAGGCGTTCGGCGACGTGGACGCCTTCCCGCTCTGCATTAAGACCAAGGACGTGGACGAGTTCGTTGAGACGGTCTACAACATTTCCGGAAGCTTTGGCGGCATCAACCTTGAGGATATCGCCGCGCCGCGCTGCTTCGAGATCGAGCGCAAGCTCAAGGAAAAGTGCGACATTCCCATCTTCCACGACGATCAGCACGGCACCGCCGTCATCACGCTGGCGGGCCTGACGAACGCGCTCAAGGTCGTGGGGAAGAAGAAGGAGAACGTGAAGATCGTGACCTCCGGCGCGGGCGCGGCGGCCATCGCCATCACGAAGCTGCTGCTTTCCGCAGGCTTCAAGGATATCACGATGTGCGACCGCAAGGGCGCGATCTACCAGGGCCGCGAGGGTCTCAACTGGATCAAGACCGAGATGGCCGAGGTCACGAATCTAAGCCATAAGGCGGGCTCGCTCGCCGATATGCTCGTCGGTGCTGACGTGTTCATCGGCGTTTCTGCACCGAACACCGTCACGACCGAGATGGTCAAAACGATGAACAAAGACGCCATCATCTTCGCCTGTGCGAACCCGACGCCGGAGATCTTCCCCGACGCGGCGAAGGCGGGCGGCGCGAAGGTCATCTCCACCGGCCGCAGCGACTATCCCAACCAGATCAACAACGTACTCGCGTTCCCCGGCATCTTCCGCGGCGCGTTCGATGTGCGCGCGAGCGACATCAACGAGGAGATGAAGGTCGCGGCGGCGGAAGCGCTGGCGGGCCTTGTGGGCGATGAACTCTCCGAGGACTACATCATCCCCGCGGCGTTCGACCCGCGCGTCGGCCCCGCGGTGGCGCAGGCCGTGGCCGAGGCCGCGCGCAGGAGCGGCGTTGCCAGAATCTGAATCATCTGAAAAGCAGGGTGGAACCTTCTTCAGGGAGGGACCGCCCTGCTTTTTTGCGGCATGCTTCCGCCGCCGGCTGCCTGAGCCGGGCGCGGCGGACGCGCCGCGCCATCACATGTCCGCCGGAAAAGAACCTTAGCACGGTCTTTATGCGCAAAATGAAGGATATATTGCAAACCTCTCATAGAAATGAAAGAACTCGCCCGTTTCTTGTCCATTCTGACGGTTGAAAAAAGAAAAAAAGAAGTTAGAATAGAGCCTCGCGAAATGAGTTGGTACAGGTCAATTTGTGAGAGAGTTTGTGGAGGAAATACTATGTCTTATCATTTCTTGCTGGATCTTGCGCTGATCCTGCTGGGCACCAAGATCCTGGGCCTGATCGCGCAGAAATTCCAGATGCCGCAGGTGGTCGGCGCGCTGATCGCGGGCCTGCTGCTCGGCCCCGCGGGGCTGAACCTGCTGTCGGAAACGGAGCTGATGCAGCAGATCAGCGAGCTGGGCGTCATCGTGCTGATGTTCTCCGCCGGTATGGGCACGGACGTCAACGAGCTCAGGCACAGCGGCAAGGCGGGCTTCATGGTCGCCGTACTCGGCGTGATCGTGCCGTTTCTCATGGGCACGGGCCTTGCCTGGGGCGCGGCCGCGCTGGGGCTCATCGAGAGCGGCGGTATGATCGAAAATATCTTCATCGGCACCATCCTGACGGCCACCTCCGTGAGCATCACGGTCGAAACGCTCAAGGAGATGAAAAAGCTCGAGACCAAGGTCGGCAACACGATCCTTGCCGCCGCGCTCATCGACGATGTGCTCGGCCTGATCGCGCTGACGCTCGTTTGCAGCCTTGCCGGCGGCGACGAGAGCATCGGCATCGTGCTTTTGAAGATCGTCGGCTTCTTCGTCTTTGCCTTTGCGGTCGGCTTTGCCGCCAACCGCCTGTTCTGCTGGATGCTCAAGCGCCAGCACGGCTGGGCGAGCCACAGAAACTCCGTCTTTGCCTTTGTGCTCTGCCTTGTGATGGCCTACTGCGCGGAGGAGTTCTTCGGCGTGGCCGATATCACGGGCGCCTACGCCGCGGGCCTCGCCGTGGCCTGCACGCCCAAGGGCACCTACATCCAGACGAAGTACAACCCCCTCGGGTATCTGCTGCTCACGCCGGTGTTCTTCGCCAGCATCGGCATCAATGTGCAGGTGGCGGGCCTGACGGGCGGCATGCTGGTCTTTGCCATCCTGCTGCTGGTGGTTTCGATCCTCTCGAAGCTTATCGGCTGCGGCCTTGGCGCAAAGGCCTGCCGCTTTACGACGCGCGAGAGCATTCAGGTCGGTGCGGGCATGGCCTGCCGCGGCGAGGTCGCGCTGATCGTCGCCAACCGCGGCCTTTCGATGGGCGTGCTCACCTCCGCGATGATGACGCCCGTCGTCATCACGGTCGTCTGCGGCACGATCCTCACGCCGATCCTGCTCAAGCTGTCCTTCCGCGGCCACCACGAGACCGAGCTCGTGCAGAACAACATTGCCGACCGCATGGCCAAGCACCGTCAGCTGGATATCGTCACGCAGCAGCTGCTGCAGCAGGACGAGCAGATGATGAAAAAACACTGAGACCTGCAAAGCAGAAGAGCCTTCCCCGAAGCGGGGAAGGCTCTTTTCCGTATTCGAGAAAAATCAGGACGCGGCTCTGGCGCGCTGGGCGCACTCACGCAGGATGGCGCAGAGCGTGCGCACATCCTCCTCCTTCGTCGCCCAGCTGGTCGCGAAGCGGATGATGCTGTGCGTCTCGTCGTAGACCTCCCAGACGGCGAAGTCCACGCGCTCGCGCAGCCGAGCGATCTGCTCGGTGCTCATCAGGCAGAAGGTCTGGTTCGTGGGCGAGGAGAAGAACAGCTCGTAGCCGTTCGCGCGCAGGGCGGCGCGGATGGCGTTCGCAGCGCGGATGGCGTTCTCGCCGATGCGCGTATAGAGATCGTCGGTGAAGAGCGTGTCGAACTGGAGACCGAGCAGGCGGCCCTTGGCAAGCAGCGCGCCGTGCTGCTTGATGATGGTGAAAAAGTGGGGGATGAGGCCCGGACGCGGAATGACCACAGCCTCGCCCAGCAGCGCGCCGCATTTGGTGCCGCCGATGTAGAAAATGTCGCACAGACGCGCCATGTCCTCAAGCGTCACGTCGTTTTCCGGGCAGGCGAGCGCGTAGGAAAGGCGCGCGCCGTCCACATAGAGCGGCAGGTGCTTTTCGCGGCACAGCGCGCTGATGGCCTCGAGCTCGGCACGGGAGTAGAGCGTGCCGTACTCAGTGGGCTGGGAGATATACACCATGCCCGGCATGACGGTGTGCGCGCGGTTGCCGTCGCCCTCGTACTGCCAGAGGAGCGTGGCGATCTGCGCGGCGCTGATCTTGCCGTTCTTGTGCGGAAGCGTGAGGACCTTGTGGCCGTTGAACTCGATGGCCCCGGCCTCGTGAGTGCTGATGTGGCCCGTATCCGCAGCGATCACGCCCTCGTAGGAGCGCAGCAGCGCGTCGATGACGGTCGCGTTCGTCTGCGTGCCGCCGACGAGGAAGTGGATCTCCGCCTCCGGCGCGCCGCAGGCCGCGCGGATCTTCTCGCGCGCCGACTCGCAGTAGTCGTCCGCGCCGTAGCCTGGCGCCTGGGCAAAATTCGTCTCGATGAGACGCTCTAAAATGGCAGGGTGCGCACCCTCCATGTAGTCGCAGGAAAAGGACAAACGCTGTTCCATGATCTTCTCTCTCCTCGCATAAAAACAGGATTGACGGTTTCTGTAGGCTATTGTATGATAAAAGAAACCATGACGCAAACGGCGTTTTGCTATGAAAAGCATGATGGAACATCATAGATAGGAGAATGTATGGAAGCAGTCAAATGCGAGGCATTCCTCACCGCGGCAGAGCAGGGGAGCCTGACGGCCGCGGCGGAGCTTTTGGGCTACACGCAGTCGGGCATCACGCGCATGATCGGCACGCTCGAGGAAGAGCTGGGCTTCCCGCTGTTCCTGCGCAGCAAGAAGGGCGTGCAGCTCACGGAAAACGGCAAGCTCATGCTGCCGCTGCTGCGCGAGGTGGTGCGCGTGCACCGCAACGCCGAGCAGTTCGGCGCGGAGATCTGCGGCATCGTCAAGGGCTCGCTGAGCATCGGCTGCTACTACAGCGTTTCGGCGCTGTGGATGCCGAAGATCCTGACGGTGTTCCGCGCGCGCTATCCGGGCGTGACCGTGCGGATGCAGGAGGGCGGCAACCTTGAGATGGCGCGCTGGCTGAGCGAGCGGTCGGTGGACTGCTGCTTCGGCGCAAAGCCAAAGTCCGACGTGTACGACTGGCTGCCGGTGTTTCGCGACGAGCTTGTTGCGTGGCTGCCGCAGGATCATCCGCTCGCGGACCGGCCCGCGTTCCCGCTGGACGCCTTGCAGGAAGAGCCGTTCATCTACACCTCGCCCAACCACGACACGGACCTCGACCGTCTGCTCGCGGCCCACGACCTGCACCCGCGCACCTGCTTTACAACGCGCGACGGCTTCACGACCTACAACATGGTCGGGGCGGGGCTGGGCGTGAGCTTCAACCAGCGGCTCATCTCGCGCAGGTGGAACGGCACGGTGACGGAGGTTCCCTTCGACCCGCCGCAGTTCGTCACGCTGGGCATCTCCGTCCCCTCGCTGAAGGAGGCGTCCCCGGCGGCGAGGAAGTTCATCGACTGCGCGATCGAGACCGTCTCCGCCGAGGAGCACCTGAAAGACCGCTGAATATGGGAAGGCCGCCGTGCAATAATTGCTGCACGGCGGCCTTCTGATGTGGGGAGAGGAAAGCTATTTCAGTTCGGCGGTGAATTCGATGCACCCGCCGTCAAGGCTTGCGCAGATGCCGCCCTTATGTCCCTCGGCGATCGAGCGGGCGATAGAAAGCCCGATGCCGAAGCCGTTTCCGGATGAGCGCGCGGTGTCCGCGCGGTAAAAGCGGTCGAAGAGCTTGCCCGTGTCAAGCCCATCCTGCTTCTCGCAGCCGTTCGACGTGCGCAGCACGACGCCGCGCCGCGCCTTTTCGAGCGAGAGGGAGATGGACGAGCCCTCGGCGGCGTACTTGACCGCGTTATCGAGCAGGATGGAGACGAGCTGGCGCACAGCGTATTCGTCGCCGTGGTAGGTGAGCCCCGGCGCGATGGAAAGCGTGAGCGCGTGGCCCTTCGATTCCGCCAGCTCGCGGAACGATTCCGCTGTTTCGTTCACCGCGTCGCTCACGGGGAAGTCCTCCATTTTGAGCGGCGAATCCTCCTCGTCCATGCGCGAGAGCGTGACGAGAGAGTTGACAAGGTCGGTGAGCTTTTCCGTCTGTGCCATGGCCTTGTCGATCCACTTCTGTTTGCCGGTCTCCATCTCAAGGACCTTGAGGCTCGTGGCGATGACGGTGATGGGCGTTTTAAGCTCGTGGCTCGCGTCGGTGATGAACTGCTTCTGCTGCTCGGCGCTGCGCACCACGGGGTCGATGGCCCGGCGCGAGAGCAGCAGCACAAGAAGAAACACGAGCAGGATGCACGCCGCGTCCGCTGCGAGCGACCAGACGAGCACGATGCGCAGCGAGCGCAGCTCGTGGTAGCTGTCAAGAAAGATCGCAATGTTTTCCCCGTCCTCCTGCGCGACGAGGAAGCGGTAGCTGCCGCAGTAGCCGTAGCCCGCGCCGTGCGCGAGCGCAGCGGCGAGATAGGCCTGCGTGTCGTCTTCGGTGACGGACGCGATGCTCTTGAGGTCCGCCTGCGTCAGCGTGCCGTCATCTGTGTAGCGCAGGACGAAAAAGCGCGTGGAGAACGGCGTTTCCGCCGTGAACGGCCCTTCGCGCCGCGCGATCTTGTCGTCGGGCGGGGATTGCGGGGCCTGCGCGTCCTCCGGCGGAGCGGGCGCGTCGGCGCTGCCCGGCGGGACGGGCGCAAAGGCGGACGAATGCGGGATGGTGCCCGCGTTTTCATAGATGAGCGTCAGCGTCTGCTTTAAGTCGGAATCGGTCGAGATGTAGTTCGCCGTATTGAGGATGATCGTCAGCAGCAGCATGACCGCCGCGACCGAAAGCATTGCGATGCGGATGAAGCGGCTGCGCAGCTTTTTGATCATGCGCTCTCCTCCAGCGCGTAGCCAAGGCCGCGGTTGGCCTGCAGCGTGACGCGCGAGCCGATGGCGCGCAGCTTTTTGCGCAGGTTCGAGATGTTCACCCACACGACGTTGATCTCCGCGTCATTGTCCCAGCCCCAGACGCGCTCCATGATGCGCTCGGCGGAAAAGACTTGCCGGGGCGAGCGCAGGAAAAGTTCCATCACCTGAAACTCCCGCCCGCTCAGACGCACGGCCTTTTCTCCGCAGGTGAGCGCGCCGCTGTTCGGGTCGAGCGACAGGTCGGAAAAGCGCAGAATGCTCGGCTGGTAGGCCTCGCTGCGGCGCAGGATGGCCCGCACGCGGCTCAAAAGCTCGTCGGGGTCGAAGGGCTTTGGCAGGTAGTCGTCCGCGCCGGCGTTGAAGCCCGTGATGCGGTCGCTTTTCTGCCCCTTGGCCGTGAGCATCATGATGGGAGTCTTGATCCCCTCCTGCCGCAGCCGCTCAAGCACCTGGATGCCGTCCATCTTGGGCATCATCACATCCAGGATCACCGCGTCGTATTCGCCTGTCGAGGCGTATTCATAGGCGTCGAAGCCGTTGTGCACGGCGTCCACGGTGAAGTGGTTTTTCTCGAAAAATACCGAGAGCGCTTCGGCAAGGTCCAGTTCATCCTCCGCGATCAAAAGGCGCATGAAAGATCCCTCCGTTTGCATTTGAAATCAGGAAAAAGTATAAAGAAAAAGAACGAAAAAATCAATACGGAGCCTTACAGCGCGTCCCTTGCCGTCTCGCGCCCGCAGACGATGTTGAGGTTCCCGTTGCGGCAGCGGAGATCGTCGAGAAACGCCTTGGGGACTGTCTCGCCGGGGAGCGTGATGCGATATTCCAGCTCGTAGAGCGTGCCCATGTTGCTGGTTTTGACGCGCGCGAGCTCATGGGACGATGTGTACTGCGCGAAAAGATCGTCGAAAAGGCCCTCGTAGTCGAGATTTTCGGGGATCGTGATCTTCAGCACGCGCTCGGACGATTTGGGCGAGCCGAAGTTCACCGCCGAGAGCAGCAGCATCGCCGCCGTGAGGATGACAAACGCGATGGCCGCGAGCGCCACATAGCCCATGCCGGTGGCAAGGCCGAGCGCCATGGCGAGAAACAGCGCGCCGATCTCCTTCGCCGTGCCCGGCGCGGAGCGGAAGCGCACCAGGCTGAACGCGCCTGCGACCGCCACGCCCGCGCCGAGATTGCCGTTCACAAGCATGATGACGAGCTGCACAACGGCGGGAAGAATGGCAAGCGTGACGGCAAAGCTCTGCGTCGTGCGGGAGCGGTACATGGCGGCGCAGGCCGTGCCGGCGCCCAGCAGCAGCGACACGGCGGTGCAGATAAGAAAGGCGGATAGGGTCAGTTCACTTCCGATAATTGAATCAAGCACAGTAAGGGTCCTCCTTTAAGATAGTGGGTTCACGGCGCAGGATGCTGCCGCAGTAGCACGCGCCGTATTTGGAAAACGAGGTGGGGAAGGCCTCGGCCTCAGAGAGCAGGCGGCTGAGCCACAGCGGGCACGTGCCGGGGATCTTGACCTCCATCAGCGCATCGCCCGGCAGCGCGATGGGATCGCCGTGATCGCCGAGACGGAGATCGACGTCCGCATCGCGCCAGCGCAGGTTCGTGTCAAACGTGATGCGCAGCCGCGGATCATCCTTTCCCGCGAACGCCAGACGGTCGTAGCCGATAAAGACCTTCGGCACGGTGCGGTAAAAGGATTGAAAGTAGCGGATCTCGCGGCCGATCTGGCCGCAGCCGCCCGTGTCCGGGCCGTTCAGGAAGTCATCGACCGCCCGGACCGGCATCGTGACACGCCGCTTGTAGACAACGCCGTCGTACTTCTTTTTCAGCTCGACAAAAACGCTGCCGTCCTCCTCGGGCACGCCGTAGCTGCGCACGCGCAGCTTCTCTTTATAAACGGGCTTTTCGATCGACGAGCGGATGAGCCGCCAGTCGTCGGTATCATAATAAATGTTGCAGATGGTGTATGCGCCGTACTCGTCGGCGCGCATGTGGGACGCCATCGCTTCGAGCAGGAAGCGCTGCTGCGCCGCGCTCAGGCAGTATTTCTTTTCATATCGTTCAAAACAGCATTGGACCGTCATGCTCGTGACCTCCTTTGTGCCCATCCTATGCGCCCAACCTAAAGGCGGCCTAAACTAACGGTATACGCCTTGCGGCGTAGGGCACTATATATAGTGGTTTCTTTAATCGGATAACACAATATCTTGACACACTCACAAGTTTCTTGTAAGATTGGGGTTACCAGAACTTACAAGAAACGGGGGGTTACATGTGGA
>Ga0129311_1000502_pt1 | contig 34111 bp, 29 predicted proteins | sample Go1ome_FD_94435 | JGI IMG/M metagenome (GOLD analysis project Ga0129311, IMG submission 94435) | Western lowland gorrila individual fecal microbial communities from Wisconsin, USA - Go1022B metagenome | ecosystem: Host-associated > Mammals > Digestive system > Large intestine > Fecal | place...
GCATTCAGCAGGCCGAAGGCTGCCAGCAGCGTGCCGATGGCGCCGGCCACACCTGTGGTGACCTTGAACTTGCTCTCGTCAAAGCCAAGGAGGTTGCTGAGGGCCAGACCGCCGGAATAGGCGTTGGTAACGTTGGTGGTCCAGGTTGCCAGCACCAGTGCCACAAGACCGACAAACGGTACGCCCAGAGAGGCGAGGATGGCGGAAATATCGTACTGGCCCGTCACAACGCTCATAAGCGCGCCGGTCAGCAGCATAAAGAGTCCTGCGGGAATAACACCCACAACAGAGGACTTCACCACGTCGCCGCGGCTTTTGGCAAAGCGGCAGTAGTCGGCGGAGATCACGCCGCCCAAAGCAAAGGAGGCGACCACCATAGAGATGCCGAACACCATGCCGGAGGAGTTCGCAGGCGCATAGTTTGTGATGGCGCTGCCGCCGTCATTTGTGGTGATCCCGGCGATAAGGCCGTACAGGCAGACGATGACCAGCAGGGGCACGGCGATATAGTTGAGCCACTTGAGGCCCTTGAAGCCGACGCAGGCCGTCAGCAGCATGATAATGCCCCAGACGATGGAGCTGATGGAAACAAATACCGGGGATGCCTCCGTTCCCATCATATTGGCCACCATGCTGGCAAAGGCGCTGCCGCAGGTGGCAGACTGGATACCGAACCAACCGATACAGGCAATGGCAAGCAGGGTGCTGATGATATACCGCGCACCCTTTTCCCCCAGCGCGCCGGAGGCCATCACGGACACCGGCAGTCCGGTATCGCAGGCCTGCATACCGATGCAGATCATGTAGACACAGATCAGGCCGTAGCCGATCAGGATGGACAGGACGATCTGGCCAAGGCTCAGGCCGCCGCCCGCCAGCACGCCGCCGATCATCAGGCAGGGTACACAGATCATGCCGCCCGCCCAGACTGCCGCGATGGACAGCCAGCTCTGGCGCTGTGATTCATCAATTTTGAAGCCGCTATTGTTTTCATGCATGGGAAAACACCTCTTTCTCTTGGGTATATTCTGAAGCTGAACCAAAGAATGGGGCAAGTATAGCACTTCAAAGCGGTAAAGAATACTGTCGGATAGGCAGAAAAAAGCGCTTCACTCTTTGTCCCAAAGGACAAAGAGTGAAGCGCTGCTTGTTTTAAAGATCAATGCGTCTCATGGAGCAGCCGGTAGATGGCGGCGCCGCGATAAAGCTCCATGGTCTCCGGCATCTTTCCCAGGCGGTAGCCCAAGAGGTCAGAGATCCGCTGCAGCCGGTACTTGATGGTGTTCTTATGCAGATACAGCATCTCCGCCGTTCTGGTAACGCTGCTGTCACAGTCCAAAAGATACACACAGACGGTATAGAGCAGGTCCTGATACTCCTCATCAGACTGCAAAACAGACAGCGGCAGGACACGCCGAATGGCTGCGGCTTCGCCTTCGCTGATCCGCTTTCGGCTGGAGGCCGCCAGCTCAAGCTCCCCCTGAAGGAAGATTCTCTTGTGGGGAAAAATGCGCTTGGCATCCTCCAAATTGTCAAGAGTCAACAAATATGCTCTCCGGCAGCTTGTTCTATTGGACAATCCGACGCATCGGACAACAACAGCATCAGGGCTTGTCTCCAAAGCGGTTGAAAGAAGCTCCTGCAGCACGCTTTCGGCTTCCCGCAGGGAGTGTGGAGTACTCAGGCACATAACCGGCTGCCCTTCATAGATCGCGCCCACCACGGTATCCGCGCACTGTCTGACCAGGGCCAGATCCTGCTCCATCCGCTGCCCCACTTCCCCGGCGTCCACGCCGCACAGCATCCACAGCTCGTGAATCGAGGCAACGTCCACATGAAAGATCTCCGCCAGCCGCCGCATTTTCAGCGGCTCGTCCTGCAAGATCGCCCGCAGCAATTCGTGGATCGCCACGGCGCCATGCTGCTTTCCCCAGATATTGATGCAGATTCTCACGATATCCGCCGCCTGCTCCACCAAGGAAGCCCCCAGGGAAGCGCCGACCTTGATCAGCACCAGACGGAGCGGCTGGGCCAGGTCCGAGCGGATAGAAATGCAGGACATTTCCGCATCCGTAAGGAAGGGGCAGGGGGTGCAGGTCTGCTCAGCGGAAAGGGGCAGGCAGCGCTCTATCCCCTCCCGGACCGTATCCTCCATCCCGCTGGGCCAGGTCGCAAGATTCAGGATGTTGCCTTCATGGGTCGTCAATACCGCGGAGCAGCCCAGCTCCGCGCACAGCATTTGCAGCGCGGTTCCCACCGTCTGCTGGTGGTGCGGCGCCGAGGAGATCCGCGCAAGAATATCCGACACGAGGGAGCCGGGCACCAGGCGGTCCTTGTAGATGCACTCTGTCACGTCGGTGATCAGGTCGCTGTAACGGAGATGCCGCTGGCCCTCCGGCATACAGATCAGGACGAAATCGTGCTCGTCGGCGATCTCGATAAGCCGCTGATCCACACAGGGGAGATACACGCCCACATAGTACAGCACAAGGCCAACCTCGCCGCCGTCGATCAGCTTCAGGAGGTTGGAGCACTGCAGGTCAACATCATTCACGCAGTTAAGAAAACCGGTGATGACGATCTCGCTGCCGGAGTATTTGTTATGGTGAAATACCTCGTTGATCAGGACCGCCGGATCGGTAGACTCCAATACGGAGATTGAGGACACAACCTTTTTCAGCCCGCCCGCTCCGCCAATCACGCGGGCCTGCCGCAGGGACGGCAGCTTCAGCAGGTCGGATACAGTCACGCTCATGCGTTCACCTTCTTTTTGTTGGGGGTAGGTTTACGGACGCCCTTCCAGAGCAGCCTGCGCTCCGGAAGGGCTTTTTTCAATTCTGCTGTTTATCGCTGTTTTTTCTTCCGTTATGGAAGGCCGCAATGACCGACAGGGCCGCCGGATTCACCGGTGCCGGCTCCGCCATGGGCCGGGCCAGATAGAAGCCCTGGAGCAGGTCCACGCCAAGCTCCAGCACTTTTTTCAGCTCCGCCGCGTTCTCCAGCCCCTCGGCCACGATCTTCATGTCCCGCTTGTGGGCATAGTCCACCAGATTCAGCACCAGCTGCTGCTTGTCCACGTCGGTGTCGATATCCCGGATGATGGACAGGTCCACCTTGATATATTTGGGCGCCAGGATCAGCAGACATTTTTCACTGTTGTAGCCGCTGCCATAGTCGTCCAGGGCAAACACACCGGAGCCGTTGTTAACGTTCTTCTTCCGCTCCAACGCTGTCAGGTCCATGTCCTCCTCTTCCACGATCTCAATGACGATACGGGGCAGCAGGACAGAATAGCGCTCTTCAAATTCCGCCGCTTCTTCTTCGGTCAAGCACTGGTTGGCAATGGAATTGACAAACATCAGCTGATTCGGCCGGACCATTCCCTTTTCTTTCATCGCCAAGAACGCCTCTGACGCCTTGAACAGCGTGATACGCTCGATCTCATGCAGGCAGTTTTCCTCCCGGGCCGGCTTCATCACTGCGGTGGGGGTATGCAGCGTAGGCAGATCCACCCGCATCAGGGCTTCGTACGCCTCTACTTCCCCGGTCTCTGCGGAGACGATGGGCTGGAAGTGGTAGCGCACCAGCTCCTCGCTGATCAGGCGGCGGAACTCGTTCCGGCTCTGGGTCACATAGAGGTCCTGGTTGTATACCGCCAGGTCAAACTCGCCCAGCTGCCCCTTCTCTGTATGCTTCACCTGATACATGGCAAAGTCCGCATATTTTTTCAGGGTGCTCAGGTCGGTGGTGTCCATGGGATACCAGGCCAGACCGCCGGAGATACTGATATGCAGGTCCCGGCCGCTGGGCAGCTGTACCACCGTCTCCCGCACCGCCTGCTTGATATCCCCGATGATCTGCCGGATCTCATCCTGGCTGGAGTAGCCATAGAGCAGCATGTTGAACTCGTCCCCGGAGATACGGGCGCACAGGCTGCCCTTGGGGGCGTATTTTGCAAAGCACTGACCGGTCTGCCGAATGTATTCGTCGCCCCAGTCGTGTCCGAAGGTGTCGTTGGTGCGCTTCAGGTCATCCAGGTCCATCATGAGCAGGGCCGCACAGCCCAGCTTCTCCGGCGCGGCAAACAGCGCTTCGCACTCCCGCTGGAAGGCCCGGCGGCTGTACAGCCCGGTCAGGGGGTCGTAATCCCGCTCATGCTCGATGCGCAGCTTCTCCATGGTGGCGGCGGTCACGTCCTCCACCAGACCCACCTGGGCGTTGGCCTCCCAGGTGGTCTCGATGTGCAGATACCGCTCCGTCCCGTTGGGGAAGGTCATGCGGTACACCTCCGCGCCGTTGGCCCCCGGCTTGTGGGGATACTGGTCCTCCAGGCGCTTCAGCAGCGCCCGGAAGTGTTCTGCGGTCAGCGTCTTCGGATCCTCCTCCGGCATACCCAGAAGGGTGAAGAAGTTATCTGTTACATAGACGCTGTCCGGGCTGCTGCACAGCTCATACCCGCCCAGCTCCACGCTGGCCATCTCCATGATGCGCAGGAATTTGGTGGACCTGTCCAGCACATCCCGGCTGAGCTGCGTAATGGCCGCAGAAAACTGGTCCAGCTCCCGAATTCCCGTAGAGGGCAGAGCCGGGATACTGCGGCGGTTCGTCTGTGTCGGCGACGTCAGCTTCTTCGACAGCCTGGAAACAGGCGTGGCCAGCCGTCTGGCCGCCAAGATGCTGCCGGCCACGCCCCCCAGAACCATCAGCAGCACACACAGCATCAGCAGCCGCACCACATGGTTAGAAAAGGCGAACAGCCGCTGTTCCGCCACCATCCCCACCAGCAGCCACTGCTTGTCGGAGAAGGGGGTGTTGCGGTTGTACAAAGACAACTTCTCCACTGCCCCGTAATACCAAGTTCCCTCGTTTTGAAAGTGATATCCGCCGTATTTCGAGCTTGTCAGTTTCAGCGAACGTCCGGTGGCGCCGCTTGTTTTCTTCCTGGAAATGGTAACGACCTCATGCACCGTACTGGCATCATACCGGTCTGTGCCCTTCTGGGCACAGGCCAGCATGTAGCCGCCGGCGTCAGTGTTTTGCAGCTCACCGATGGGCAGCAGCGTCTGCAAATAGCTTTCCAGCATCTCCACCCCCAATACGCCGTATACCCGGCCGTCGGGCAAGATCAGGGGGATAGAGTACGCAATGGCGGCGTGATTGTCCCCGGGCAGGGTAAACAGACTGGTGGTCCAATGGCCATAGTCCGCCGCGGACAGGGACGGCGAGTCGCTCCAAGCGGACTGAAACGCGGGGAAAATCAGCTGCTTCGTGTCCTGTTCGGTGTAAAGGATCGCGCTGTTCCAGTTACGATCCGTCGTAATGCGCAGATCCTGCACCAGTTGGGAGGGGCAGTACTCAAATTGCAGGTCAGCATTGCGGTCAGAGGACAGAGAGGTCGGGTCCAGATCCCGGATATAGACGCAGGGCAGCACGTCGCCATCGGCTCTTTCGTTCAAATCACTGGTGTTGAACACCACGAAGATGCCGTTGACCGGCTTGCTGCGCAGGGTTTCGATCAGGTCTTCTCCGATGGCCTGCATCAGGGGGAGCACATCCTCGCTGCTGTTCTCCAGCGTCTCGATCCGGATCTCCCCCGCCTCCTCCAGCTCCAGGGCGGCGGCATTGATCCGCTCCGCCAAGGCCGTCAAATTCTGGGCGGAGAGCATCGTGTTCTCCAGGTAGCTTTTCCGGTTTTCCACCTGATTTTGCAGCATATCCACTGCATTCTGGTCCAACTGGACAAATATCTTGCTGAACCAGAATGCGCCTGCCAGCAGCAGCACCTCTGCGCAGAGGGTCAGCAAGATCGTACTCAGAATCGTCTGGAAGATAGAGCGGCCCTGTTTTGTTGTTTTCTTGCGGTCCTGCTTCATCACAAAACAGCTCCCTTAAACGTTAACTTCACAGTCAGCCCTCAAAGGCCTGCAGAGCGGTCAGGGTCTCCTGATACCAGCTCTGGAAATAGTCGTCGGACAAGAATTCTTCGGCGGCCTGGTCAAAGCTCTGCCCCTGCTCCATCCGCTCTTCCACCACGGCGCGGTCCGCCTCGGCCCGGTCGCTCATGGCGTGCTCCAGCACACTGCGGGCCTCCGCCGCGCCGGAAAAGGCCGCCTGCGTATACATCTGATGGCTGTTTACCGTATCCAGGGCGGTGGTGAGCAGCTGGTCCATCTCCCCCGACACGTCCAGTCCGCTGGAGCGGATCACCTCCATGTCGTTCCCCGCCTTGGTCACGGGCAAATAGCCGGAGTCCACTGAAAACGCAATATTGTGCTCCGGCAGCGTAAACCACTTCAGGAACTCCACGCTGGCCTGAATTTCTGCTTCAGAGGCCTTCGTGACCACCATGCCGGCCCCCTGCTGTACGGCGTAGTTTTCTCCCCCCCGGAACACCGGACAGGGCAGAACGACCCGCTGAATGTCATGGCTTTCCGTATCGCTGGTGACCACCTGACTGGGGAAGAAGCTGGAGCTGGAGGTGGAGCCCACATAGGCAATGATATTTCCCGTCTTTACGTCATCGCTGCGGAAGCGCCCGCCGGAGGAAAAATATCCTTTCAGAAAGGGAACGTAGTAGTTGTCCCACAGCTTGCGCACCACAGTCTGGTCGTAATTCAGGGTCATAACCCCGTCCGTCACTTCAAGAAGGGTACAGCCAAGCTGCCGGGCGCCCACCAGCATATAGTTTGCCATGGCATCCCGGCCAAACATCGCCCGGCCGCCGCTCCATTCATAGTACCGTTCGGCCGTTTCCACCACACCCTCTACCGTGGTCAGGTCGGAGTAATCCGCCCCGGTGGCCTCGGCAAAGGGCTCCCAGTCCGTCTGGTTCAGAAAGAGCAGCTCGGTGGATTTGACGGTGGGGAAGATCTTGATGCTGCCGCTGCCGGAGAAGTCCCCCTCGGCGAGGTAGCCGGGAATATAGGCGTCCTTCTCCTCCTGGGTGAGATAAGCGCTCAGGTCCACCACTTCGCCCATCTGGTCCAGGGCATAGGCGTTGTCCGCGTAGGCGGAGAAGATGTTGGGCATGGCAGGTGTGCCCACTTTACCCTCTGCCGCGGCCAGCACATTGGTCTCCAGGTCGTTCACGCTGCCCTGGCTGTAACTGTCCACAGCGATGTTCTTCTCCTTGCCCACAGTGCGGTTGAACTCCTCCACCATACTGTTGAAGGCTTCCAGCTGACTGCCGTTATAGTAGGTCCACACGGTGATATTCACCGGCTCGTCCGTATGTACCGGAGCGTTGGGTTCCGGATTTTTGCCGCATCCGGCGAAGAGAGCCAGCATAGCCGCCGTGCCCACCAGGCACAGCAGAGATTTGATCCGTGACATGAATTACTCCTTCGGTCCGCCGCAGGGAACGGACCTGTTAAATAGTGTGACGATATTTTATCACAACCCCTGGGAGCTTTCAAGAAAACTTCCTGTTTCCCCATGGCTTTCCGGCGGCTTTTCATAAAAAAAGCTCCCAGTTTTTCAACTGGGAGCCGCGAGGAGCGGTTTTATTTCGCCCGGAGCATCCGTCCGGCGTTGAGGATCGCCAGAATACACACGCCCACGTCGGCAAACACGGCCATCCACATATTGGCATGGCCAATGGCGGCCAGGCCCAGCACAAGGAATTTGATGCCGATGGCAAAGACGGTGTTTTCCTTCACGATGCGCATGGTCTTACGGGCGATGGCCACCGCCCGGGGCAGCTTGGTCAGGTCGTCGTCCATCAAAACCACGTCGGCGGCCTCGATGGCGGCGTCGGAGCCCATAGCGCCCATGGCCACGCCGATATCCGCCCGGGACAGCACCGGCGCATCGTTCACCCCGTCGCCCACGAACACCAGGGTGCGGTGGGGGCGCTTTTCCTTCAGCAGGCGCTCCACCTGGTCCACTTTATCCCCGGGGAGCAGCTGGGCGTGGACCTCATCCACTCCCACCTGGGCGGCCACCGCCTGGGCCGCGCCCTGGGCGTCGCCGGTAAGCATCACGGTGCGCTCCACTCCGGCGGCCTTCAGGTCCTTCAGGGCCTGGGCGGCCTCGGGTTTGATCTGGTCGGAGATGACGATGTGGCCCATGTACCGGCCGTCCACCGCCACGTGGATGATGGTCCCGTCGTGCTTGCAGTTCAGGGTGATGGGGACGCCGATCTTGTCCATCAGGCGGGCGTTGCCCGCGTAGATCTCCCGGCCGTCCACGGTGACGTGCATCCCGTGCCCGGCGATCTCCTCCGAGGCGGAGATGCGGTCCAGCCCGGGCAGCTCCTTGCAGGCCCGCAGGATAGACTGGGCAATGGGGTGGTCGCTGGACCGCTCCGCCAGGGCGGCGCACTCCAGCAATTCCTTCTCGTCCATCTCCTGGGGATGGATCACCGTGACCTCGAAGTTGCCCCGGGTCAGGGTTCCGGTCTTGTCAAAGACCACCGTACCGGCCGCAGCCAGGGCCTCCAGATAGTTGCCGCCCTTCACCAGAATTCCCTGGCGAGAGGCCCCGCCAATGCCGCCGAAGAAGGACAGAGGGATGGAGATGACCAGGGCGCAGGGACAGGACACCACCAGGAAGGTCAACGCCCGCTGGAGCCAGTCCATCCAGGCTCCAAAGCCCAGCAAGGGGGGCAGGACGGCCAGGGCCAGGGCAGCAAATACCACAGCGGGGGTATAGTAACGGGCAAACTTGGTGATAAAGTTCTCTGCCTTGGCCTTCTTAGCGGCGGAGTTTTCCACCAGATCCAGAATTTTGGCCACGGTGGACTCGCCGTAGGGCTTGCTCACCTTCACGTGGAGCAGACCGGACAGGTTGACACAGCCGCTGATGACCTCATCCCCCGGCTTGACGGAACGGGGCAGAGACTCGCCGGTGAGGGCGGCGGTGTCCAGGTTGGAGGTGCCGTCCAGCACGGTGCCGTCCAGGGGCACCCGCTCGCCGGCCTTGATGACGATGGTGTCTCCCACCCCCACCTCTTCGGGGTCCACCTGCTCCAGCCGGCCCTCCCGCTCCACGTTGGCGTAGTCCGGGCGGATATCCATCAGCGAGGAGATGGATTTTCGGCTGCGGTCTACCGCTACGGACTGGAACAGCTCGCCCACCTGATAAAACAGCATGACAGCCACGCCCTCGGCCAGCTCGCCGCAGCCCACCGCACCCACAGTGGCCACCGCCATCAAGAAGTTTTCGTCAAACACCTGGCCGTTTTTAATATTGCGCACGGCCCGCCACAGCACATCCCAGCCCACCGTAAAATAGGCGGCGAGATACAGCGGCCACATGGACAGAGAAAAGGCAGTTGTGCCGTCTGCGGCCGCATGACTGACGCTGAGGAAGGGAATGGCGCCGGGCAGCCAGATCGTAGGCAGCAGCTTGGCCGCCAGCAGAAGCACTGCGGCCGCCAGAATCCGGGCGCGCATTTTTTTCTGTTTTCTTGTCATAGGGGTTTCCTCCTTAGAACAGGAAAGGGGCGTTTACGCGCCCCTTTTACCGGTTTACTTTACAATGATCCGGCAGTCCGGCTCGATCTTTTTGCATACCTTTGCGGCTTCCTTCACGATGGCTTCAAACCTGTCGTCGGCAGCCTCGATGGTCACTTTCTGTGCCAGAAAGTTCACATTGGCGTTGGCAACGCCATCCAGCTTCTTGATGGCGTCCTCCATTTTTGCAGCGCAGTGAGCGCACTCCAGATCTTCCATTTTAAACGTCTTTTTCATAATATTGATACGCTCCTTTGTTTTTATGTTCGCTTCTCTTCCTTTGCGGAAGCTCCACCCAAAAAGCCGGGGTTACTCGCAGATATGCTCCATTCCCTGGGACAGGATGCGGCAGACATGGTCGTCCGCCAGGGAGTAATACACCGTCTTTCCCTCCTTGCGGAACTTCACCAGCTTGCTGCTTTTCAGCACCCGCAGCTGGTGGGATACGGCGCTCTGGGTCACGTCCATCAGACTGGCGATGTCGCAGACACACAGCTCCTCCGCCTCCAGCAGGGCGTATAAGATCTTGACTCTGGTGCTGTCCCCAAAGATCTTGAACAGCTCCGCCAGATCATACAGTACCTCGTCCTGGGGCAGCTTCTCCCGCACCCGATGAATGGCCTCGGGATGCAGTTCTTCCTCCTGACAGGTGGGGGTGTTTTCCTGGATCACCGGTCTCCCTCCTTCCGTGAATATATGAATAAGTGTTCATCTGTTGTAGCGTCATAATACTACGCTGCCCGTCCCCTGTCAAGAGGATGTTCAAAATTTTCTTTGCTCTTTCTTTTCCCCGTCCGTCCTGCTATAATGAGCATGATTTTTTCCTGATTCCACGCCGTATAGGAGGCCCACTCCATGGTTTTTTCCACCCCTGTTTTTCTGTTTTATTTTCTGGTCCTGACCCTCGGGATCTACTATATCGTCCCCCGATGCTGGCGCAACGGAGTGCTGCTGGTGTCCTCCCTGATTTTCTATTACTGGGGGGAACGCAGCTACACCGTTATCATGTTTCTGTCCACCGCCATCGACTACACCCACGGTCTGCTGGTGGAGCGGTGCAAGGCCAAGGACAACGATAAGGGGGCCCGGATGGCGGTGGCCTCCTCGGTGATCTTCAACCTGGCCCTGCTGTTCTTCTTCAAATATTGGGATTTTCTGGCCCGTTCCCTCCAGGCCATGGGTCTGACCTTCATGCCGGTGCTGAACACCCACCTGCCCATCGGCATCAGCTTCTACACCTTCCAGACCATGAGCTACACCATTGACGTCTACCGGGGGGACGCCCGGGCCCAGCGGTCCATTTTAAATTTCGGCACCTTTGTCACCCTGTTCCCCCAGCTCATCGCCGGCCCCATCATCAAGTATAAGGATCTGGGGGATCAGATAGACCGGCGCACCTGCTCCAGCGAGAAGTTCGCCTCCGGTGTACAGATCTTTATGGTGGGTATGGCCAAAAAGCTGCTCATCGCCAACAACCTGGGGCAGCTGTGGGACGCCAGCTTGGCGGGGACCGGGGGTGCGTCCGTGGCGGGGGCGTGGCTGGGGGCTATGGCCTTCTCTCTGCACCTCTACTTCGACTTCTCCGGCTACTCCGACATGGCCATCGGCCTGGGCCGGATGCTGGGCTTTGAGTTCCTGCCCAACTTCGACCACCCCTATGTCTCCCGCTCCATCACCGAGTTCTGGCGGCGGTGGCACATCTCCCTGGGCACCTGGTTCAAGGAGTACCTGTATATCCCCCTGGGGGGCAGCCGGGTGGGACATATCCGGAAGTATCTGAACCTGCTCATCGTGTGGGGGGCCACCGGCCTGTGGCACGGGGCCAGCTGGAACTATCTGATCTGGGGGCTGTACTTCGGCGTGCTTCTGGTGCTGGAAAAGCGCTTCTGGCTGGACTGGCTGGGGCGGCACAGGCTTTTCTCCCATGTGTACACCCTGTTTCTGGTGGCGGTATCCTGGACCATCTTCGCCATTGAGGATTTCGGGCGGCTGGGGCAGTATCTGAAGGTCATGTTCGGCCTGGGCGGCGCGCCGGTGGTGAACAGCGCCTTCGGCTACTACCTGCTGAACTATCTGCCCAGTCTGGTCATCGCCTGCGTCGCCGCCACCCCCGTGGGGCTGGCGGTGTACGGCCGGCTGTCAGCGCAGAAAAAGATGGCCCTGTCCACCCTATTGGTGGCCGGCGGCCTGGTGGTGTGCACCGCCTATCTGGTGGCCAGCACCTATAACCCCTTCCTGTATTTCCGCTTTTAAAGGAGGGATCATTCTATGAATAAAAAATTCAGCGTATTTCTCACCGCTCTGTTCTGCATCTTCATCGGCGGTGTGTGTCTGCTCAGCCTGCTGCTGCCCAAGCAGGAATTCTCCCCCAAAGAGAACCGCTATCTCCAGCCCACCCCCACCCTGTCCCTGGAGGCTGTGACTCACGGCAAATTTATGGAGCAGGCGGAGGACTGGACCGCCGACCACACCGTGGGCCGGGATCTGTGGGTCAGTCTGAAGGCCCGGTGCGAGCTGCTGCTGGGCAAAAAGGAGAACAACGGCGTCTATCTGGGCACCGACGGACAGACCCTGTTCGCCCAGTACACCGCCCCTGTCGACCTGAACCGGCGCATGGACGCCGTCAACGCCCTGGCGGACAAGCTGTCTGTTCCCGTCTATTTCTCTCTGGTCCCGGACAAGACCTATGTGTACCCAGACCGGCTGCCCCACGGGGCGCCGCTGACAGACGACGGCAGCACCGCCGCTGCGGCAGCGCAGTTGTGCTCCGAAAAGGTCGCCTTTATCGACCTGTACTCCGCCCCCTGGGGGCAGGACAGCTTCTACCGCACCGACCACCACTGGACCACCATGGGGGCCTATACGGGGTATCTGACCCTGAGTCAGGCCATGCACGGCTCCGTTACCCTTATGGAGAACGAACCTCTGTTGGAGAGCGACCAGTTCTTCGGCACCACCTGGTCCTCTGCCGGCACCACCTGGATCAAGCCGGACAGCATCTACACCTGGGTGTCCGACAAGCTGGGCGTTCAGGTGATCGCCTACCCCAACGGCAAGCCCGTGGAGGGGCAGCTCTATGTGCGGGACAAGCTGGATACCAAGGACAAATACTCCATGTTCCTGGGGGGCAACCAGCCCCTGTGTGTCGTCAAAAACCCCAGCGCCGCCCAGGGGAAGCTGCTGGTCATCCGGGACTCCTACTCCGACAGCCTGGCCCCTTTCCTGGCCCTGGACTATCAGGAGGTGCATCTGTTTGACCTGCGGTATAATCTGACCCCCATCTCCCAGTATGTGGAGGAAAACGGCATCGACCAGGTGCTGGTGCTGTACTCCGCCGAAAACTTCAGCACCGATAACTCGGTCACCTTGATGGCGCGATAACAAAGGGTCCCGTTGACAAAACGGGGCCCTTTTTGTAAGAAAAGCGGGCTTTACACGGTTTTTGCGTCCTGTCCTTGCGGTCTGCGCGGCCGGGTGCTATACTGGAGGCAAAGCGAGGGGATACCATGATCAATTCTACACTGTGCTATCTTCGCCGGGGGGAGGACGTCCTGCTCCTGCACCGGATCAAGAAGAAAAATGACCTGAACCAGGACAAGTGGATCGGCGTAGGGGGCAAGTTCGAGGACAAGGAGAGTCCCGAGGACTGCGCCCTGCGGGAGATCTGGGAGGAGACCGGTCTGACCGTCACCCGCTGGCAATACCGGGGCATCGTCACCTTCGTCTCCGACCGGTGGGAAACGGAGTATATGCATCTGTTCACCGCCGACCGGTTTACCGGACAGCTGAAAGAGTGCGACGAGGGGGTATTGGAGTGGATCCCCTGGAGGCGCATGCTGGAGCTGCCCCACTGGAAGGGGGACGAGATCTTTCTGAACCTCATTGAAGACGAAAGCACCCCCTTCTTCTCCCTGAAGCTGCACTACGACGAACAGGATGTGCTGCTGTCCGCCGTGCTCAACGGACAGAGCCTGAATATTTGAACCAAGGAGGGCTGTAAAATGAAGCCGGAATACGCCAACACCTTCGGTATCCGCAAGGTTGCCAACAGCAGCGGGGACATTTTAGAGGTCACTCTGGACGCCTCTTACAAGTATATGGAGACGGCCATCACCGCCACTGCCAAGGGCATCGAGAATATCTCTACCCCGGCGGCCCATCAGGTGGCCTCCATCGTGATGACCCGGCAATCCGCCCTGTCCCTGCGCAGCCTGCTGAACCAAACCTTAGGGGAGGAGGGCTAACCTCTCCCCTACCCCATACCACACAAACCACCATCTATTGTCAGGAGGATTATCATGGCAAAACAGGTCTTCACCCCAGAGGAGTTGCGCTACCTGAAGCTGCTGGCCCAAAAGTACCCCACGGTACAGGCCGCCAGCACGGAGATCATCAACCTGCAGGCCATTCTGAACCTGCCCAAGGGGACCGAGCACTTTATCTCTGATATCCACGGAGAATACGAAGCCTTCCTCCATATTCTCAACTCCTGCTCCGGCGTCATCAAGGAGAAGATCGATGAGGTGTTCGCCTCCTCCATCTCCAAGGCGGAACGGGACCAGCTGGCCACCCTGATCTACTACCCCCAGGAGAAGCTGGAGCTGGTTGCCCAGCAGGAGACGGATCTGGATGAGTGGTACCGCATCACACTCCACCGGTTGATTGAGGTCTGCCGCCTGGTCTCCTCCAAGTACACCCGGTCCAAGGTGCGCAAGGCCCTGCCCAAGGATTACGCCTATATCATCGACGAGCTGCTGCACACCCGCTATGACGAGGCGGACAAGAAGGAGTATTTCGAAAATATCATCTCCACCATCCTGTCCATCGGCCGGGCTCCCAGCTTCATCACCGCCCTGTGCCAGGTGATCAAGCGGCTGGCCGTGGACCATATGCACATCGTGGGCGACCTGTTCGACCGCGGTCCCCGGGCAGATATCATTCTGGACTCCCTGATGGACTACCACAGCGTGGATATCCAGTGGGGCAACCACGACATTCTGTGGATGGGCGCCGCCTCCGGAAGCCGCACCCTGGTGGCCACGGTGCTGTCCAACTCCATCCATTACAACAACCTGGAAGTCATTGAAACGGGCTACGGCATCTCTCTGCGCCCCTTGTCTATCTTCGCCAACGAGGTATACCAGAACTGCGACACCCATCGCTTCGCCGTCAAGCTTACCGGAGAGGACAAGGAGCACATCAGCCAGAAGGACCAGCTGCTGTCCGCCCGGATGCACAAGGCCATCACCGTGATCCTGTTCAAGCTGGAGGGGCAGAAGATCCTGCGCCATCCGGAATACGGAATGGAGGACCGCCTGCTGCTGGACAAGATCGACTATGCCAACCGCTGCATCACCATCGGCGGCGTCACCTACCCTCTGGAGGACTGCGACTTCCCCACAGTAGACCCTGCGGACCCGTATACTCTGACGGAGGAGGAAAATCAGGTCATCGACCAGCTCACCGCCTCCTTCCGCCGCAGCGAAAAGCTGCAGAAGCATGTACGGTTCCTGTACTCCAAGGGCTCTATGTACCTATGCTACAACGGCAATCTGCTGTTCCACGGCTGCATCCCCATGACGGCAGACGGCAAGCTGATGTCCTTTACCATCGGCGGGCATGAGCGCTCCGGCCGCGACTTCCTGAACTATGCGGAGAAGGCCGCCCGCAAGGCCTATTATGACGCCCCCGGCTCCACGGAGCGCCAGCTGGGCATGGACTTTCTGTGGTGGCTGTGGGCCGGGCGGAACAGCCCCATCTTCGGCCGGGACCGTATGACCACCTTTGAGCGGCGGCTCATCAAGGACGAGAGCGCCTGGACCGAGCCCAAGAACTCCTACTACGCCCTGTATCAGGACCCCACTGTGTGCGATATGCTGCTGAAGGAGTTCGGCTTGGAGGGCCCCCACTGCCACATCATCAACGGCCATATCCCCGTCAAGGCCAAGAAAGGGGAGAGCCCCATCAAGGGCGGCGGAAAGCTGGTGGTCATCGACGGCGGCTTCTGCAAAGCCTATCAGCCCACCAGCGGCATCGCCGGCTACACTCTGATCTTCAATTCCTGGTGCTTCCGCATTGTATCTCACCAACCCTTCGCCGGACAGCAGGACGCCATCGAGAACAACCACGACATTGCCAACAGCTCTGATGTATTCGAACGGTTGGGCTCCCGGATGCGCATTTCTCAGACCGATATCGGCCGCACCCTTCAGGCCCAGTCCGACGATCTGTGCCTCCTGCTGGAGGCTTACCGCTCCGGCGCGGTAACCGAGGGGCACCAGTAACAGATATTTACGTTCAGACATAACTAAACCCCCATTGGGCCGGCATACCAGTCCAATGGGGGTTAGTGTTTGTATCCGCTTTACACTTCAATCAATTTTATGGTCACCTGGAGTTCCTGGCCATTGCGCAGAATCGTCAGAACAACAGGATCCCCCGGCCCCCGCCGCATCTTCAGCTGGGTCAGGTCCTGGGTGCTGTGGATCTCTATATCATCTGCCCGGAGGATAATATCCCCCGTCTGGATGCCCTGGGCCGCGGCGTCGCTGTTGGGCTCCACCCCCAGAACGGCCAGACCGCCCTGCTCGGTCTGTCTGGTGTCCACCGTGATTCCAAATGCCGCCCGGCGGATGGTTTCTCCGGCGATCAGCCGATCCGCCACATACTTTACCCGCTGGGAGGGGATGGCAAAGCCCAGGGCCTCGCTGGAGCCGTCCCGGGACACGATCTTGATGGTGGTGATTCCCACGACCTGTCCGTACTGGTTCAGCAGCGCGCCGCCGGAATTCCCGAAGTTGATGGCCGCACTGGTCTGGATCAGATTCATGGTATAGCCGTCCATGGCCACGTCCCGGTTCAGGGCGGAAACGATCCCCTCTGTCATGGTGGCCCGGTAGCCCAAGGGGTCGCCCAGAGCGGCCACCGGCTGTCCCACCTGCAGCAGATCGGAGTCCCCAAAGTGGGCGGGGATCAGCCCCTCTGCGTCGATTTTCAGCACAGCCAGATCCTCGGTGGCGTCGAAGCCCACCAGACTGGCCTGCTGCCAGTTGTTGGTCCGGAATACCACACGCACGCTGTCCGCCCCCGCCACCACATGGGCGTTGGTCAGAATATATCCATCCGCTGTAAGTACGATACCGGTGCCTGTGCTGATGGAAGTCATATCCGCCGATTCAATGGACACCATAGAGGGGGAAACCATGGTATAGATCTGCTGATAGTCCAGCTTCTCCTCCCCTGCGGGCTCCAGGGTGACGGTGACACCGGTGCCCGTCTGTGCCTTGGGGATGGTGGGCGGATCGCGCTTTGTCTCCTCTTCATAGTAACCGTCCCACGGTTCGTCCCCGTCAGGCAGGACAAAGTACCGGTTGAACAGCCAATTCAGGCCCAGGCCGATTCCTGTGAGCACCCCCACGATCACCAGCAGCACCAGTGCGCCCTTCCACAGCTTCCGCTTTCGCCGGGGCCGGCTCTGTCTGGGGCGGACCGGGGGGACTACCACCCGGGGCGGCGCGGGCCACTGGGGGTTCTCCTGTTCCCACGGGCCGCCGGTCCAAAGTTTATCCTCCATGTCCGCCCTCCTTTCTGTATCCCCTTCGCCCGAAACACGGGCGGAGAGGTTCTCTCTTCCATATTATTCAGCTAAGAACCTCGTCATTGCGAGCCAGTTCGCAAACTGGCGCGGCAATCCGTTTTCTAAACCTTTGGGATGCGGATTCCCACGGCAGTGACATCGGTCACTGCCTCGGAATGACAGTTCGCATTTCACTGAATGGCATTGGTTCTCTCTTGATCTTATGCCAGCGTCAGGGTAAAGGTGAATTCGGTCACGCCATCCTCGCTGGTAACGTGGATATCCTCCTTCAGATTGCCCAGAATGGTCTTCACGATATAAAGGCCCAGACCCACACCCTCCCGGTCCATACTGCGGGAGTAATCCGCTTTGTGGAAGCGGTCAAACAGCACAGGCAGTTCGTCCTTGGGGATGGTCGCCCCCAGATTGCGCACGGTGGTACAGGCCTTGCCGTCCTTCTTGGTGATCACGATGGTGATCACCGATCCGGTGGCGGCAAACTTGGCCGCGTTGTCCAGCAGGTTGTAGCACACCTGGGTGATGGAATCGGGATCGCCCCACACCATCAGCTTTTCGTCCGGCATCTGCACATCCACATCCAGCTTACGCCCAGTGATCTTGCCCTCCAGACTGACGATCACCCGGCTCATAACCTCGGTCAGGTCAAACTGCTCCTGGGCGGTGATGCTGCTCTCCGCCAACGCATTCAGCCGGCTGAGATCCAGCATCCGCCGCACCAGGCGGGACAGGCGGCGGGTCTCTGACACAATGATCTGCAGCGATTCCTTCTCCCGCTCCTGGGGGATGGTACCGTCCAGGATCCCCTCGGCAAAGCCGGCAATGGTGGTCATGGGGGTCTTCAGTTCGTGAGATACGTTGGCGATGAAGTCCGCCCGCTGGCTCTCCACCTTTTCCAGCGAGTTGGCCATGGAGTTAAATGCCTCTGCCAAGGCGCCGATCTCGTCCCCCCGATTCTCATAACCGGTGACACGGGTATCAAATTCCCCCTGTCCAAACTTCCGGGCAGCCTCCGCCATTTCATTCAGAGGCCGGGACTGATACGACGCAAAGAGGGAGCTGGCTACCACCGCGATCATCAGCACGATCACAGCCACAAAGAAGAAAATCGCCACCGTATCCTGCCACATGCTCTGTACGGCGGCGGTATCCGTCGAAACCAGCACCATACCCTGAATGACGGAAATCGTCCCCCGGGTCAGCACAAAGGGGACGCCCACCACATAACTGTTCTTGTCAAACAGGCCGCCCAGATCGGACATGCCTGTAAATTTCCCCTGCTCCAGAACCTGGCGGGTAACAGAATCGGGAACTCGCTTGTCAACGGAATAGTAGGTATCTCCATCGCAGGCGTAGATCATACTGCCCTCGGTGTCTGACAGCACCACATAGCTGTCAGAGGAGCGGACGATCAGATACAGGGAGTTCCGGAAGGCCTCCCCCTGGATATCTCCGCCCCAGGCGCTGCTGATATACCGGGAGGTCAGAGAAGCGATATCCTCTGCGTTGCGCTCCAGGGCCTGCCGCTTCTCGCTGAGAATATAGCGGTAGGACAGCAGCATGAAGGCCGCGGACAGCAGGGTAAAAGACACGGCCACAATGCTGACCATCATCACCAGCTGGCGTTTATAAATACTCTTCAAGGTGCGATCACCCCATTGTCACAGGAATTTCTTTCTCTCAGGAGGGGGTACCCACTTCAAACTTATATCCCACACCCCACACGGTCTTCAGCCGCCACTGGTTGCTGACGCCCTCCAACTTCTCCCGCAGGCGCTTGATATGCACATCTACGGTGCGGCTGTCGCCGAAGTAGTCAAAGCCCCACACCTCATCCAGCAGCTGGTTGCGGGTGAACACCCGGTTGGGAGAGGCCGCCAGGTGGTACAGCAGCTCCAGCTCTTTGGGGGGCGTATCTACCCGATGCCCATCAATGAGCAGTTCATAGGAGTCCAGGTTGATGACCAGTTTGTCGTAAGACAGCTTTTTGGCGGTGGGCTCCTCCTCTGCGCCGGCGCGGCGCAGCACGGCATGGATGCGCGCCAGTACCTCCTTCATTTCGAAGGGCTTGACGATGTAGTCGTCGGCGCCGCTTTCCAGCCCGGTCACCCGGTCCTCCAGCTCGCCCTTGGCGGTAAGCATGATGACGGGCGTCTTTCCGCTCTCCCGGATCTTCTTCAGCACAGACCAGCCGTCCATCACCGGCAGCATAATGTCCAGCAGCACCAGATCGGGCTGGAAAGACCGGAACAGCTCCACACCCTTGCCGCCGTCCCGGGCCACCTGGGTCTCGAAGCCCTCCTTCTCCAGATAGAGGTGCAGCAGCTCCGCAATATTGTTATCATCCTCTACGATCAGTACCTTCTTTGCCATCAGAAAACACCTGCTTTCTTTCGGTATATCTCTCCGCCCCGGGGTACTGCCCGGGCAGGAAGCTTTTATTATTTATTATAGCTTATTTGAACTGCCTTAGGTGAATAATCTGTAAATATCACTCCCCAGACCACACATAGGACCGTTCCACCGTGGCCACCGTGTAGTAGCGCTCTCCCAGCCGCTCCTTCACCAGGCGGTCGATCTCCGCCGCCGTTTCCCGGTCGGTCATGCGGAAGTGGTAGGGCACCACCATATCAAAGATCAGGTTGGTCAGCAGCGGCCCCTGGGTGGTGCGGAAGTCATGGATGGTGATGCTGGGGTCGATCTCCTGCGCCAATTGCAGCACCTGAGCCTTCAGCTCCTGCGTATGCTGGTCGTTCACAATGGGGTCCATATGGATCACTGTCTTGATATGGTGCTTGCGCTCCAGGTCCCGCTCAATGGTGTCGATAATATCATGGAGCTCCAGCATATCCCCATCGGCAGGCACTTCCGCATGGAAAGACATCATCGCCCGGCCGGGGCCGTAGTCGTGATACACTAAATCGTGGATCCCCAGGATGTGGTCGTACCTCCGGGCCAGCTGGTCCACGTCCTCTGCCAATTTGGGATCCATGGGTCGGCCAAGGATGGGGTCAAGCGTCTCTTTCGCAGCGGTCCAGCCGGTCTTCAGAATAAAGATAGCCACCAGCAAACCCGCCGCGCCGTCGATCTGAACATCCAGGAAGCGGCCCACCACTGCGGACAGCAGCACCACCCCGGTGGACAGAGTGTCAGACAGGGAATCGGCCGCCGTAGCCTCCAGGGCAGCCGACTGGATATAGCGCCCCAGTCCCCGGTTGAAGAAAAACATCCACAGCTTTACCAGAATAGAGCCCAGCAGCACTCCGCAGGCCACCCAGGAAAACACCACCGTCTCAGGCGCCACGATCTGCTCCACAGCGGAGCGTCCCACCTCAAAGCCCATCAGCAGCACCGCCAGCGCCACGATCAGCCCCGTGACATATTCCATGCGGCCGTGGCCAAAGGGATGTTCCTGGTCGGCCTGCTGGCCGGCCAGGCGAAAGCCCACCAAGGTGATCACCGATGTAGCGGCATCAGACAGGTTATTCAGCCCGTCAGCCACCATGGCCACCGAACCGGTGATCAATCCGGCCAGCAGCTTGCTGAAGGAGAGCACCAGGTTCAGGCCAATGCCTATCCCGCCGGACAGTACTCCGCAGCGGCGGCGGACCTCCGGATCCTCCGGCCGAGCCCCTTTGGGCATAAACAGTTTAATGATCAATTGCGTCATATTTGCACCCTCTTTTTCATACGAAAGCCATTATCCCACGGCTTTTTTCCCCCGTCAAGGCGGTAACGGATTTTTTGTTCACAGATATTTCTTTTCTCTCAGCGTGAGTTTACAGAAAATTCATAGGCCCGTCATTGTTTTGCCTTATTTATACGATAGGATATGAGCGTACCCAGAATGAATGATGAATCTCCCATTTCTCCCTCTCCTTTACAACACACACAGGCGAACGCCCCTGACCCTAAGGTCAGGGGCGTTCGCTGTTTTCCCAACCGTTAAAAAAATTCTTGGGTGTACAAAAATCGGCACATTTTTTCCTTGGCCGGGCATATACTGTCATGGAGTCCCGGCGGACGGTACCGCTGGGGCTCCGCCTATTTTAATACAACGGAGGGATTATGATGGAAGAAAGAACCCTGCCCCTGCTCACAGCTGCCCAGATTCGCGGCAGCTATCCCAAGGAGCGCACCGACCTGGATGACCTGATCTTTCAAGGCGAGCATTGGACGATCAGCGAACGATAAAAAACGGTCTCCTATGGAGACCGTTTTTTATTGGAATTTTGTCATGCGCGCCAGTTCGCAAACTGGCGCGGCAATCCGTTTTCTTAACTTTCCGGAATACGGATTCCCACGGCAGTGACATCGGTCACTGCCTCGGAATGACGATCAAGGAGCATCAGATTCAGAAAGCCGTTTTTTCTGGATGCCCTTTACAATTTCCGGCCCTTCCTATATAATAGTTTGGCTAAGCAATCTGACCCCCCGCCCGGCGGGGGAGTTTTAAAAAAGTGAGGACTGGATATGCTCCAATTCGACGAATATAAAGTCAAGCTGAACAACATCGCCCCCGCCCTGAAGGAGCTGGCCCAGGCGCTGGACCTGGAGAGCGCTGCCCGTGAACTGGATATGCTGCAGGCGGAGTCCGCCTCTGACGGGTTCTGGGATAACCTGGCCAAAGCGCAGAAGATTCAGCAGCGTATCAAGAACCTCCAGGCCAAGGTGGATGGGCAGGCCAAGCGTCAGAGCCAGTGGGACGACCTGATGGCCCTGTGCGAGATGGGCAACGAATTTGAAGACGAATCCCTGATCCCTGAGCTGGAGGAGGGCTTCGCTCTGCTGGAGACCGAGATGGAGGACGCCCGTCTGGCCACCCTGCTGACGGGGGAATATGACAGCTCCAATGTGATTCTTACCATTCACCCCGGCGCCGGCGGCACCGAGGCCCAGGACTGGGCCCAGATGTTGTACCGGATGTACACCCGCTGGACAGAGCGCCATGGCTTCACCTATCAGATCATGGACTACCAGGAGGGGGACGAGGCCGGCATCAAGTCCGCCACCATCATGATCGAAGGCGAGAATGCCTATGGCTATCTCCGGGGCGAGCACGGCGTCCACCGTCTGGTCCGTGTGTCCCCCTTCGACGCCAACGCCCGGCGGCAGACCTCTTTTGCTTCGGTGGAGGTCATGCCCGACCTGCCCGAGGATGCAGACATTGAGATCCGCCCGGAGGATATCGAAATGCAGGTCTACCGCGCCAGCGGCGCCGGCGGCCAGCACGTCAACAAGACCTCCTCCGCCGTCCGTCTGATCCACAAGCCCACCGGCGTGGTAGTGGCCTCTCAGCAGGAGCGTTCCCAGTTCCAGAACCGGGACAACTGTATGAAGATGCTGCGGGCCAAGCTGGTGGAACTGCAGATGCAGGAGAAAGCGGATAAAATCTCCGACCTGAAGGGCGTGCAGCTGAAGATCGAGTGGGGCAGCCAGATCCGCTCCTATGTCTTTATGCCCTACCAGCTGGTAAAAGACAACCGCACCGCTTACGAAACCAGCAACATCAGCTCCGTCATGGACGGCGATCTGGACGGCTTTATCAACGCCTATCTGACCTGCGAGGCCACCGGAAACTGGGCCACCAAATAAAAGCAAAGCGAACCCCCGGACGCACTTCAAACGAAGTACGTTCGGGGGTTTTTAAATTTCAGGACACAAATCCGCCGTCACAGGTCAGCACCTGGCCGGTGATAAAGGACGCGCCCTCTCCCGCCAGGAAGGCCACCGCCGCAGCGATATCCTCCGGCTCGCCCAGGCGGCCCAAGGGGGTCTGCTCCACCAGGCTGTCCAGGGTATCCTGGCCCAACACCTTCACCATGTCGGTATTGATAACGCCGGGGGCCACACAGTTCACCCGGATGTGGCTGGGCGCCAGCTCCAGGGCCAGAGAGCGGGTCAGGCCGATCAGCGCATGTTTGGTGCAGGAATAGGTCACCTCACAGGAGGCCCCATGCTGGCCCCAAATGGAGCTGATATTCACGATACAGCCGGCCTTCTCGTGGAGCATCCGGGGCAGCACCGCACAGATGGTGTTCCGAGCGCCGTTCAGATTCACGGAAAAGTACCGCTCCCACATCTCGTCGGTCACATCCTGGAAGAGGGCCATCCCCGCCACACCGGCGTTGTTCACCAGCAGGGTAACCGGGCCAAAGGCCTCCTCCGTGCGGCGGACCATCTCGTCCACCTCTGTACGGCGGGACACATCCGCCTGGACGGCGATGGCCTGCCCCCCCTCACCGATAATCTGCTGGGCCAACTGCTGGGCCAAGTCTATACGCTGGCGGCAGTTGATGCACACAGCGTAACCCTCCCGGGCCAAACGCAGAGCCACGGCCCGACCGATCCCTCGGGACGAACCCGTGACCAATGCGACTTTCTTCATCTGATTTCCTCATTTCTCCGGGTCTGTTTTCCAGGACCCGGGTTTTATTTCACGCTTTCCAGCTTCAAGGGCGGATAGTACTGCACCGAGGTCAGGGGCTCCAGCCCCACCCGGGCCGCTTTCTGGGCGTACTCCGTCACACTGCCCGTGGTGAACACGTCCATGCGCCCGGGCTGTTCCTGTCTATTGTTCATGCCTGTGCGCTCCAGATACTCCTTCAGGGTCTCCGCCATCTGAAAGGCGGGGTCCAACAGGAACAGATCCGGGTACAGGCTGTGGATGATATCCTCCACCAGAGGGTAGTGGGTACAGCCCAGCAGGCAGCAGTCCACATGCTCCTCGTTCACCAGGTCATCCAGATCGTCCCGCAGGTCGGTTTCGATCAGCGGACGCATACCGGGGTCATTCACCACAAGCTCCACCAGCGCGGCCAGGTTGGGACAGGGGCGGCTGATCACCTGTTTTTCCGGCGCCAGGCGGCCGATCAGCCGGGGGTACATCCCGGAACGGGCGGTAAACACCGTGGACAATACCGCCAGCTTCTTCACCTGGGGCAGGGCGGCAGCGGCCCGTCCCCCCGCCTGCACCACGCTGAATACGGGGCAGGACAGCTCCTCCTGAAACCGGGGGATCAGGCAGGAGATGGTGTTGCAGGCTACCAGCAGCACTTTGATCTCCCGCTCCTCCATAAAGCGCAGCATATGCCGGGTCATGGTGAGGATCTCCTCCTCTGACCGGCCGCCGTACATGGGGTTGCCCCCATCCCCCATATAAAGCAGATCCTCGTGGGGCAGCAGCTTCCGCACCTGCCGCGCCACAGAAAATCCCCCTACGCCGGAATCGATTACTCCAATGGGACTGCTTGGATGAAACATGACGCTTTCCTTTCCTACCGGGCCTCTTACGCCCGTCCGAGACTGCCTGTGACCAGATCCAGCTGATAGCCGCCAGTATCCGTCGTAATATACCACACCGGGGTCAGCACCATACCCTCCGTCAGCGAGACGGAGCAGGTGTATCCCGGCACAATGCTGTCAATTTGGCTGCACACATCGCCCAGAGCGTTCAAACCGGTGGAAAAGCGCACTAAGGCAGAGGCGGGCGTTAACACGGCCGCGTTCTCCTCCTCCGGCACTCCGAACAGTCTCCGGCCCGAGGTGATGGCCGTCAAGCCTTGATCGGTGTAGTTCAAAGTGACCTGTAAATTGAACACCGGCACCCCCTGCCACAGCTGCTGCAGCTGCACCAGCCGGGCCTCGCCGATCTCCTCCGCCGCCAAAACCCGGGCGGTAAAGCCCAACCGAGACATGAGCTGCTTCCCATGCTCCTCAGCGGTCTGCTCCCCCATCGGGAAGGCGCTGGGCTCCAGCGCAGCCTGAAAGGAACCGTCACTATGGAACTGGACACTGCCAGCGGCGGAACTGTACAGATAGACACCGCCGCCGCGGTCCTGCACGCTGGCATCCTCCCCCAGCAGGGCGGCGGCCAGCTTCTTTTCTCCGCTCCGGTCCCGCTCCGCCTTCTGCAGCACCAGGGTGGTGGATTTGGGCACGGTATCCTCCTCCACCTGAACCCCCTCCTGCTGAAGAAACAGGATGGCATCCTCCCGGGCCTTCTGCTGCGCCTGACGCTCCTGAAAGTTTTGATTCAAAACAATCGCCAGCAGGGCAGCATTTGTGCAAAGCAGGATCAGCAGGATGATATTCTTCATCTTGGACCATTCCATGGCTCAGCCTCCTATCCCGCTGCCCGCGGCCCACTGGGCGGAGACGGCCTCTCCCCCCTGATCAAGGTAGAGCAGCTGCAGCTCCTCCCCCCGGCCATCCAGCTGTTCTAAAATCGCCATGGCCTGACGTTCCGGCAGCAGCAGAGCGGTCTGCTCCGAGAGGGTGTAGCGGCGGCAGCGCAGGGTAAACTGCACCACCCGGCCGTCCTTCACCAAAAAGCTGGCGGCAGGACCACCCTCCAGCGTGACCCGCGCCCCCTCCAGACAGTAGTCGAAGCTCAGGTTCACACTGCCGTCCTCCTCCTGCCCGATGGCAGACAGGTACAGCCGCGCCTGTCCGCAGCGCTGTCCCAGTGCGCGCTGCGCCAGAAAACGGCAATAGTCTCCGATCTCCGTCAGCGTACAGATCTCCCTGCGGTCCGTAATAACATAGCGGCTGTCCCCGGTGCTGTCGCAGCTATACTCCAGCACGCCCCGGCGGGACAGACGGATCGACTCCCCGCCGTTCCGGGCCACCCGCTCATCTCCGGCAGAGTAAAAGGCAGTGCTCTCCTGGGGAAAATACAGGTCGTTCAGAATCTGGGTCAGGCCATCGCCCTCTCCGTTCAGGGGGTTGGCGCTCTGATAAACACCGGGCTGCGGGGTATCCTGTAAAATCAGGGTATCCGGATCTATGGCGGCATATTCCTCCGACTCGAAGGCGAAAAAGGCTCCGTTGTCAGACAGAGTGCTCACCGCCTGTACCAGATGCTCCGGGTTGACCACCCCTGCGGTCCATGCGTAATACTTGTTCTCCTCGGTATCCCGGTAGCACAGCAGGACCTTCTCCCCCTCTGTGGTCAGCACCAGCTGCCGCGCCGTTCCCGTAAGCGTACAGTCCGGAGCAGACAGCCAGTTGGCCAGTAGGGCCAGAGGGAGCCGGCCCAAAAAGTCGAAATACAGGTTGGGGGCGGCAGTCAGGGCCCGCTGCCACTCCTCCCGGCTGATTTCCCGGGGCTGACTTGCGCTGGACAGTGCCTCTACCAGCAGGCTGGCCCCCTGTTGAAACAGGGCGTCGCAGGCCGCCGGGTCGTACTGCACTCCATAACGCAGGATTCGGCCCTCTCCGGGGATGGCGGCCGCCATCCGCACCGGACGGGCCATCTCTACCCGTTGGGTAGGCAGATGGTACACCCCCGCCGTATTCGTATTCAATTCCGGGGAGAGCAAGTCTGTCAGCGGCCCGCGCAGCGCGGTACGCGAGGCCAAAAACACCGCCGAACAGATCAGCAGCAGGATCAGCAGCGACTTGATCCCCTCGATCACTTTCATCCGTTTAGTCATGGTCCGGCCCCTCGATCCACAGGGTCAGCCGCACGGCCAAGCCTGGGCCTTCCTTGTCCACCAGCTCCAGGCGGCCCTTGTGCCGCTCCACCAGTTCCTTCGCAATCGACAGGCCCAGTCCGGTGCCCCCCGACTGGCGGGACCGCGCTTTGTCCACCCGGTAGAACCGCTCGAAAATACGGGCGCGGTCAGACTCCGGGATGCCGATGCCGTTGTCGTCCACCAGCATCCAAACCTGTTTGTCCGTATATCCGGCGGAAATGGCAATTTTCCCCCCATCCGGCGTATACTTGATGGCGTTGGACACCACGTTCATCATCACCTGCAGGATGCGCTCCCGGTCGGCTACGATCTGCGGCACATCCTCCGGCAGAGCCAGCGTCAAGGTGTGGTTGTGGCGCTGGGCCTCCATATAAACGGCGTTGTAGAGGTCCTGCACCGCCTGTCCGAAGGGGAAGCGGGTAAGCTTCAGGTCATCCCGTCCGGAGTCCAGTCGGGACAGGGTGAGCAGGTCCTGAACAATATGGGTCATGCGGTCGCTCTCGTTCAGAATGACGCCCAGGAATTTCTTTTCCGTGGCCGCAGGCAAGTCTCCGGCGGAGTCCGCCAGCGTCTCCGCATAGCTGCGGATGTTGGTCAGGGGAGTGCGCAGTTCGTGAGACACATTGGCCACAAACTCCCGGCGCATCTCCTCGTTTTTCCGCTGCTCCGTCATGTCGTGGAGCACCACCAAAGCGCCGCCCTGCCGGTCCCGGTCGAAGGGGGCCATGAGCAGCTCCAGATACCGGCTGCCCACCTGCAGCTCTCCCCGCAGGTAGTCCGGCGCCTGCATCAGGGCAGACAGCGGGGCGATCCCGCCGAACAGAGCGTTGTAATCCGTATTGGGGCCCACCTCCCGGCCCAGCATCTGCCCGGCGGCGGGATTGGCGTGGATCACCTGTCCGGCCCCGTTAAAGGCCACCACACCGTCAGTCATGTGGAGGAACAGGGTATCCAGCTTATTCCGCTCGCTCTCCACCTGCTCCAGGGTATCGTGGAGCTGTCCGGCCATGTCGTTGAAGGTGTCGGTAAGCACGCCGATCTCGTCCTGGGAGGTCACGGCAATTTTCCGACTGAAATCGCCGGAGGCCACCCGCTTGGCGCCATCGGTCAGCCGCTGAATGGGGATGACCATGGTCTTGGACAGCAGGAAGGACAGCAGGATGGAGATGACCAGTCCGAAAAACAGGGCCTCGATGATCAGCACGAAGATCTGGTCGATCAGGTTGGACACGGTATCCTTGTTGTCGTAGATATAAATGACGTAGTCCTGCTCCCCCCTGTGGATGGCCACCGCCAGGTCCATAACATCGTCCGCCGCAGCGCTGTCATCCCCCACCTCCGCCTTTCCGCTGAGCACACTCATCAGGTTGTGGGTATACTCCGGCGCAGAGCCTCCCCGGCCGTCGCTGCCGGTAAGATACTGCCCCGTGCCGTCCAGAATATACAGCTTGCGGCTGCGGCCGTCCAGACCCAAGGGGCCGGAGTAGGCGGACAGAATGTTCATCAGCATCTCGCCGCCGTCCTCCTCCCCCTCGTTGGGGGTGCGCAGGTCGGACACCAGCTCCTCCTGCTGGAAGACACTCTGCATTTGGGTATAGAAATCATCCAGATAGAAGGCCATGACCGAATTCACCAGAAACGCCCCCACCACTGTCATCAGGGACAGGATGAGCAGCACGATGATCATGACCAGTTTCATATGAAGGCTACGGATCACAGCACTTCCCTCTCTTCTTTGAGCAGAGCGGTACAACACTCAGACGCCAAAATAGTACCCCATTCCCCGCTTGGTACAGATAAACCGGGGGGCGGCGGGGTCGTCCTCGATCTTCTCCCGCAGACGGCGAACAGCCACATCCACAGCCCGGACGTCGCCCACATAGCCCTCGTAATTCCAGACGTGCTCCATCAGGGCCTCCCGGGAGAAGACCTTGCCGGGCTGGCCCGCCAGATAGCGGATCAGGTCATACTCCCGCTGGGTCAGGTCCAGGGCCTTTCCATCCTTATACACCGTGGCCCTGGCCCCGTCCACTGCGATCCGGCCCAGATCGATCCGCTGGCCGTTGTCCGCCTCCATATCCTTGGGGGCGGCGGGCACCATGGACACCCGGCGGATGTTTGCCTTTACCCGGGCCAGCAGCTCCCGCATGGAGAAGGGCTTGGTGATGTAGTCGTCGGCCCCCAGCTCCAGCCCCAATACCTTGTCCGCCTCTTCCTCCCGGGCGGTGAGCATCAGGATGGGGGTGGCCTGTCCGGCCTGACGGATCTGGCGGCACACGTCGAAGCCGTCCATTCCGGGCAGCATCAGGTCCAGCAGAATCAGGTCGGGGTTCTCCTCCAGGGCCAGCTTCAGTCCCGTGGGGCCGTCATAGGCCTCCACGGTATCATAGCCCTCCCGCCCCAGATTAAAGGACAGGATATCCACAATGTTCTGTTCATCTTCCACGATGAGGATCTTCTTTCCCATAGCAGTTCCTCCTATGTAAAAGGCAAGTACCTTACAGATCGCACCAATATCATTCCGTTCAGAAAAACGGATCACCGCGCCGGTCCGCGAACCGGCTCGCAATGACAAGAGCTGAACAGCACAGGCTTACAGGCCCAGCAGCACCTTGGTCTTCAGCACTGCGGCCACCGTTTTCGCATCGATCACCGTTCCTTCCATAACCTGACGGGTCAGTTCCTCGAAGGGCATGGTGACCACGTTGAGAAACTCGTCCTCGTCCAGATGCTGCTGCTTCTGCACCAAATCCCGGGCCAGATACAGGTGCAGCTTTTCATCGCAAAATCCGGGAGAAGACACCATATAGCCCAGATAGGTCAGCTCTCCGGCCTCCAGCCCGGTCTCCTCCCCCAGCTCCCGGATGGCGGCAGAGCGGTGGTCTTCCCCGTTGCGCTCCAGCTTCCCCGCGGGCAGCTCCAGCAGCTCCTGTCCCAGCGGATAGCGGTACTGCCGCACCAGGGTCACGGTCCCGTCCGCGCCCAGGGGCAGTACGGTAACTCCACCGGGATGGCGCACTACCTCCCGGGATGCACTCTTGCCGTCGGGCAGACGGGCCATATCCCGCTGAACCGTGATGATCTTGCCTTCAAATATGGTCTCGCTGCTGATGGTATGCTCGGTCAGCTCCATATCGCGTTCCCCCATTTTCTATTCTCGTTCCCGTCCTTCGGCCGCCCTTCGGGCCCCTCCGGCCGGAACAGTATTTTGAATATTATATCACACTCCGCTCCCATCGGTAAAGATAGTCCCCATACAATTCCCCGCACGGCGAAAGCCCCCGCCTTGACAGGCCCAACAAAAAAGAGAGGGGGCAGAGCCGGGCTCTGTCCCCTCCTGTGTTCTGTTTCTGATCGCTTAGTAAGCGCCCTTACTGGGTGCAAAGGAACTGCACTCTGTACCGTCCGCCTTGGTGGGGGTACAGCCGCAGCAGCCCACCTGGATCTGGCTGAGACAGCAGCAGTTCTCCGCAGTGTGGTGGGCGCAGCTGCTTACATCGCACCGGATGCTGGGGTTGCAGGTTTTCTTGTCCATCGTCATTTTCCTCCTTCTTTCAGGATGGCCTTAGTATGGACCGCCCGCTCCCTTCTTATTCCTCCTCAGCCTCGGCCGACTCCTCCAATACCTGGGGAATAAAGTTTTTCGCAAATTTTCCCGTGCCCCGGCCCTTCACATAGAAATAGCCCACAATCGAGAACACCACCGCGCCGATGAAGTTCACAAACAGGTCCTTCATGGTGTCCAAAAGGCCAATATCCAGATAGCCGCCCAGCCCAAGGGAAATTTCCCCCTGGTCGGTCACCAGGATCACATCAGTGATCCCACGAATAATCTGGGGCTTGTTGCCGCCGGTGGGATCCAGCATCACCGTAGATATGGTGTTTACAACGGTATCCTTCTGCATATCCAAAAGCAGCAGCTGATCCATCGCGCATTCAAAAAACTCCCACAGCACGCCCACTGTCATGGAAAAGCAAAACGCCACAATCGCCATATATTTTGGAGAAAGGGACAGGGAGCTCTTCTCGCTGCGGTCGAACAGATCCACCAGACAGAACCCAATGGCGGCACACAGGAAGCCGTTCATGGTGTGCAGCATGGTGTCCCACCCGCGATAGGTGGTGTAAAAGGCCTGAATTTCCCCCATGATCTCTGCTGCATAGATAAACAGCATAATAATGATCTCTAACGCGTTGGGCAGGTCGATCTTCAGCCGCCGCTCCATAATGGTGGGCATCAGGAGCAGCACAAGGGTCAACATACACAGAAAGACATTTTCAAAGTTGTGGTTGAAAAATTGGGCTACCATGATCGCAATAACGGATAGGCGCAAAAGCCAGTATACCACCGCCACATTCCGCTTTTTCTTCATGGTTTTCTTCGCCCAGCGTAACAGGCCGCGCAAGCTTTTTTTCTTTTTCATCGCTTGTTCCTTTCTGACAGGTGTTCTCGCTTAGCGCAGAGCCAGCCCTGCCGCATCTGCGGCATCATGTTCCCTGCAAATCAAATACGACACATTTTAAGTATACCGTTTTTGCTTTTTAAAAGTCAAGACCGACCCCATTTGCATAGAATGATCCGGAGGTGATCCATCTTGAATCTGAACAATAATAAAATCACAGTGGGCGAGTTATTGGACGACCCAAAAGCCCGGGCCGTATTTCAGCGGCGGTTCGGCAAATGGATGAAGCATCCCATGGTGGCCGCATCCAGAAGCCTGACCCTGAACCAGCTGATGGAGATGGCCGGAGTCTGGCTGCCGAAGAAAACCATTCAGGACACCTGGCAGGAGCTCAGCCAGCTGTAATCATCCGCAAGGCAAAGACATTTTTCCTCTGTGTGTCTACGTTTTGCAATTTGGCATTTTGACACTTGCACAGTAAAAAAAATCATGCTATAATGTCCCGAAACTTAAGAGAACACGGGGGTACCCATATGAACTATCAAGAGATGAGCGCACAGCAGCGCAAAGAAGAACATCAGCGCGTCAGCGCCGAATATGAAAGCTGGAAGGCCCGGGGCCTTTCTTTGAATATGTCCCGGGGCAAGCCCAGCCAGGCTCAGCTGGATATGGTCTTCCCTATTCTGGGCGTTTTATCCACACCCGAAGACTGCGTAGAGGGCAGCATTGACTGCCGCAACTACGGTGAGCTGTCCGGTCTGCCCAGCGCCAAAAAGCTGTTTGCCGACATCTTGGGCTGCAAACCTGAACAGGTCTTTGTGGGCGGCAGCGCCAGCCTGCAGCTGATGTACGACACCGTATCCAAAGCCTATACCCACGGTATGCTCCACTCCCCCCGCCCCTGGTGCAAGGAGGAGAAGATCAAGTGGCTGTGCCCCTCTCCCGGGTACGACCGCCATTTCAAGGTTACAGAGTCCTTCGGCTTTGAGCTCATCACCGTTCCTATGACGGAAGAGGGTCCGGACATGGACGTGGTGGAGCAGCTGATCCAGGATCCGGCAGTAAAGGGTATGTGGAACGTGCCTAAGTACTCCAACCCCGACGGCATTATCTACTCAGAGGAAACTGTCCGCCGGCTGGCGGCCATGAAGCCCGCCGCCCCCGACTTCCTGCTCATGTGGGACAATGCCTATTGCATCCATGAGTTCGACGGCCCCTTCGTCCCCTTCCCCGACATTCTCAGTCTGTGTGAAGAATACGGCAACGGGGATATGCCCTTCGAGTTTGCCTCTACCTCTAAAATCACTATGCCGGGCGCCGGTGTGGCCTGCTTTGCCTGCAGCACCGCCAACATGGAGTATATGAAAAAGCTGCTGGATATACAGATCATCAGCTTTGATAAGGTAAACCAGCTGCGGCACGTGCGTTTCCTGAAGGACCGGGAGAACACCCTGGCCCTGATGCAGCGCCACGCCGCCATCCTCAAGCCCAAGTTCGAGGCCGTTCTGTCCGCCCTGGACACCGAGATCGCGCCCTTGGGCATCGCCCAGTGGCACCGGCCCACCGGCGGCTACTTCATCTCCCTGAACACCAAGCCCGGTCTGGCCAAGCGCACCCTGGAGCTGTGCAAGCAGGCCGGCGTGGTGATGACCGGAGCCGGAGCCACTTTCCCCTATGGCAAGGACCCCCAGGACAGCAACATCCGTATCGCCCCCTCTCTGCCCCCGGTGGAGGAGCTGAAGCAGGCCATCGCCGTGTTCTGCTGCTGTCTGAAGCTGGCCGCCCTGGAGCAGCTGGAGCAGTAACGATTTTTCTCCATAAAAAATCTCCCGTCTGGAATGATCGGTGTTCATAAGGCAGCGAACAGCCACAGAACAGCCACAGCAGCTTGCACTGCTGTGGCTGTTCTTGTAGTTTATCCGGCCATATGATAATATGGAGCCGAAAAGACCTGCAAATCGAAAGTTGTGGAGGTAATTATCAATGAGAAATATTTACGATAATAGTGAATTTTTTGCCGCATATGCGGAAATGGGAAGAAGCAAAGATGGTCTGAAAGCTGCTGGAGAGTGGCATCAGTTGCAACCGTTATTCCCTAAATTACAGGGAAAAAAAGTTTTGGATTTAGGATGTGGTTACGGTTGGCATTGCAAATATGCCGCACAAATGGGAGCTACTGAAATTCTTGGTATTGATAGTAGTCAAAAAATGATTGCAAAAGCAATAGCTGATAACTCTGATGACAAAATCAAGTATAAAGTTTGCGGTGTTGAAGAATACATTTATCCTGAAAATACTTATGACCTAGTTGTTTCTAACCTGGTGCTGCACTATATCGAAAATTTAGCTAATGTTTATCAAAAGGTGTATTGCACATTAAAAGTAGGTGGGTATTTCCTATTCAATATTGAACATCCGACTTTCACCGCAGGTGTTAATGAGGATTGGATTTATGATGAAAATGGGAAACCTAAATATTGGCCAATCGACAATTACTATTACACAGGCGAAAGAGAAACCAATTTTCTTGGTCAACGAGTAATTAAACAGCACCACACATTAACGCAGATATTGAATCCACTTATAAAATGTGGTTTTCAAATTGAGGCTATTGAGGAAGCAATGCCTCCGGCAGATATGATGGGTATGCCGGGAATGTGTAATGAAATGCGTAGACCTATGATGTTGTTGGTTAAGGTTAAAAAGGTTTAATAAACAACTTTCAGCTTGTTGAACTGAATAGCATATTCTGACCGATAGGAGCAAGGTTGAAACTCACCTTGCTCCTTTTCCTATGCTTGGAGTTCCGTCAAATCGACGGAGGGATTGGAGGATAGGCTTATATCAACACAAAATGTAAAAGGGAGGAAGGAGCCGGTGGTTTTAGCTTGAAGAATGGGGGTATTCTATGATATAATAGAGCAAAATTGTACAAAAGGATTGGACGGGGAAAGGGGGCGGATGCCATGAAGTATCAGGAGTGGAGCACCGCCCCCGTCTGTCCCGGGGGGCGGCTGGCGCTGGAGGCGGCGGGGGTGCCGTCCCTGCTGGCGCTGGTGCTGTCCGCCCGGGGGGTGGAGAGCGCCGACCAGGCCCGGCGGCTGCTGGACCCGGCGGGCGAGACCCTGCTGGACCCCATGGGCATGGCGGGGATGGACCGGGCTGTGGACCGGGTCCGGC
>Ga0129311_1000503_pt1 | contig 34103 bp, 21 predicted proteins | sample Go1ome_FD_94435 | JGI IMG/M metagenome (GOLD analysis project Ga0129311, IMG submission 94435) | Western lowland gorrila individual fecal microbial communities from Wisconsin, USA - Go1022B metagenome | ecosystem: Host-associated > Mammals > Digestive system > Large intestine > Fecal | place...
ATGTATATCGGCGGCGGTAAGGTTATTCATGCATCCAGCCCCAAGACCGGCATCAAGATATCCAATTACACCTACCGTACACCGGTGAAATATGTAAGCATTATCAGGGATTAACGGGAGTAAGACGTTTCCCGGCGAAACCGGCAACAGGCACAGAAATGCTGTTACGGTGAAACCTGCAGCAGGCATAGAAATGCTGTTATGGTGAAATCGGCAACAGGCACAGAAATGCTGTTACAGAGAAGACCTGCAGCCGGAGCGGATAAAAGAAAGGGCAAATATGGAACAGATACAAAATGGGTTTCTGCAGCTTTCCGAGAGAGCAGAGAAGGAAATTACCGAAACAATGCCACCCGAAGAAGAAATGAACGACTTAGCAGATTTCTTCCGCATTTTCGGAGATGCCACCAGATTAAAAATCCTCTATGCACTGAAATTTTCGGAAATGTGTGTACTCGATATTGCCCAGCTTTTGGGCATGTCCCAGTCGGCAATTTCCCACCAGCTCCGTGTCTTAAAGCAGATGGACCTGGTGAAAAACAGAAGGGACGGCAAGACCATTTTCTATTCCCTTGCGGATGCGCACATCGTGACCATATTAAGCCAGGGTCTTGACCATATTGAAGAGTAGGGACCAAAACAGAATTGTGAATAAAAGCTCAAATCTTATGAAAGTAGGATTTGAGCTTTTTTACATGAAAAGAAAAGCCCACGAAAAGCCCTGTTTATCAACGATATAATTTTATGAAAAGCATTTAAGATATAGGTGAAAGATAAATAAGTGCTTAAATACCATATGTACCTCCATATAATAAAATGCTCCTACCTTTTGAGTAGGAGCATAAGATAGTATCTTCTCATTGAGCTTTCTTTAGTTTACCCTGCTCGTGGCTCTACGAACCAGTCTTCAAATGGGATATATGGAAAATAACACTAATTTATGTAGTAAATTTTGTATAGAATTACTATCTGAATACTTAATGTATTGTATCACTTCTTCTTCATTGCCTTTATAAGATTGATAAGAGCGTCCGTTTCTTCCGGTGTCAGACCGGAGAAATCAATTTCCCGTTTGCGTTCCACTTCTAAAAGATAATCTGTGCTCACATCAAAAATACCGGCAATATGTATGAGCACATCATACGATGGCTGTCGTGTGCCGGTTTCATATGCGCTAATCACGGACTTGGTGAGACCAAGCTTCTGGGCGAGCTGAGCCTGTGACATATCGTCACGGATACGCAATGATTTCAAAATTAAACCAAAATTGACCATAAATTTTTCTCCTTAGTGACTATAAATATGATACAATATCAAATGTAAACTATTGGTGGAAAAATATCCATATAGTGAACGGCACAAAAATATATTTTTTGTTAAAAATAAAAATATTTGAAAATCAGAGAAAATAAAATATGAATATTTTATTTATATTTCTGCTGCATAATTGTAAAATTATGCAGCAGTTTTTATATACAATTGTAAGATTAAAAACTTACACCGATGCACAAAAAATACAAATTCGTGTATAAAAATCATGACTTAATCTGAAAATATTGAGTTTTAATAACAAAATTATATAATTTATTACATGTTAATGTGTGAAGTTACAATTACGGAGAGAAAGATATGCGAACGAATATTTTATCACTCAAAAATTTGTATAGTTTCCTGACCATGAGGGATTATCCGATTTATTCAACAGGCATTATCGGTAATGAACAAAAGAAAGGCATCACATTAATCAGATTTTGGAAGGAAAATTTGCTGACTGAATTTACCGGGGGAAAATACGGCAGACTAATATGGAAGGAAACGGGGAGCAGAAACAGACATACATCGGAAATCTGCAACCGCAGCAGGCAATTAAATGTATATGAAGAGTATATGACAGAAATTACCGCCGGGATTACGGAGGATGTGCTTCTCAGGCAAATAGAACAGTTTCGTATTTTTTTAGTAAACCATCAATTTTCGTATAAGGTTTTTGTCACAAAGCTGGAGGCATTACTGCAGGAATTCGCAGAAAATGACAACGCATGGAATCGGGAAATTGAGGAGTTCTTCAGTGAAAATTATAAACAGACAGAAAAAGCCAGACTGGGAGAAAACAGGGAGAAAGAATTTACAGCAGCCTGGTTTCTGACATTTCTGGCGATACATGCCATGGCGGGAGATGCTATGGGCGAAGCACCTATGCATACACTACGCCAAAATACGGAATACAGCATAGAAGCATTGTGGGAAAAGCTTCATGAGGAACAGTCCTGTGCCACCATTAAGTATTTATCCTCAAAGAAATGTGAAATTTGCAGTGAAGCTTTGCAGACAGACCATTTCTGGGGAAGAGAAAAGGAGTATTTCGATTTACGGGAAATGCTCAATAAAGAAGGACACTTTCTGATAAGCGGAATCGGAGGTATCGGAAAGACAGAATTACTCAGACAGCTTTTGCAATATGCTGTCAGAAACCAGAAGGTCGAATTTATCTGCGCCATTCAATATGAAAACAATTTTGCAGAGAGCCTGCTCAGGGCAATGGCGAAGAAACAGCAACAGGATATATTTCAGGACAGCTTTACCGAGGCAATCGGTGAATTGAAAAAATATGCAGCAAATCACAAGCTGTTGATTTTAATAGATAACATAAATAAAGATGCGGAAGAAGATGTGTATCTGCAGACATTGAAGGACGTACCCGCAGTAGTATTTGCCACATCCAGGCTTTCCCAAATAGAAGGCTTTCAAACCTATCCGTTAAGAGAACTGGATAAACAGTCCTGTGAACTGGTATTCAGAGATAACTATACAAGAATGCTTTCCGATGAGGATATTTCAAAGCTGCACACAATTCTGGACAATCCGCTGTGCCGGCATACCATGACTGTGAGATGGCTGGGAAATGTTGCGCGTACCATGAATTTATCCATGTCGGAATTACTGGGAAAAATAGAATATCAGGTAGATAAATTACCGGGTAAAGATAGCAGACTGGGGCTGCAGAATATATATAAGCAGCTATATTCCAAGTTTCAACTGACAATTAAACAGAGAAGTTTTTTAAGAATTATGGCATCTCTGCCCTATCGAAGATACCGGGTATCTTTCCTGTGTAATTATATGGATTACTTTATGGATAAGGAGGCTTATTCGTTTATCCGCAATTTATGCAGGCAGGGGTGGCTGGATGCAAACGAAATCGGTGTAGCCATGCATCCGATTATTGCAGAGAGTATACTGGATTCACCCATTACCTATAATGAGCTGCAGAGTGTTTTTAAGGAAATAGAGAAGAAATGGACGCAGATGTGCGGAAAAATTTTTGACTATTCCAACTGGCAGAATTTTATATATTCCTATGATCCGGATTTTATCAGCAGTGCAGAACTGCTTACGGATTTATTTAACAGAGTGGCATTTGCTTACAACGGAAACTGGATTCCGTTAATCATATTGGCAGAAGAGGTTATAAAACAAAATTATGCTATTTCGCCGGAACATGTTCATAAACTGAAAGATGCTGTATGCAGTGCAGAAAATCTGGCAGACAATATGCGAATCAGGGGCTATCTGGTCTGCTCGGAATGCATGTCTGCGGAAGACAGTGTTTTAGCGGAAGAAATGAGAAAGCAGAAAAGCCATCGGACAATTGATGCGGAAGTTTATGAGCAGCTGTTAAATTTAACAGCATTATCCCTGATGATGCAGGGCCGGTTTCAGACCGCAGAAAAGTATCTGAAGGAAACTAAGACCGGGGCGGAGAGCGTGGAACGCTATGTTCAGCTGGGGACTTTTTCGTGTCTGAATATGCAGATAAATGAAGCTGTGAAATGGAACAAAAAAGCGATTGAAATGGCGGAAAAGGACAAAGACAGATACAGTCGTGAATTATTCCAGCTATGGGGGAATCAGGTGACCCTGTACAGCGGTTTGAAAAATCAGACGGAAACAGAAAAATGCATGGAGCATATGACACATTATATGAGGAAGGATAATGTTCAAGATACCTGGTTCTTTAATTTCCAAAAGGGCGTTTACCTTCTCTCCGTCAGCAGGATACAGGAAGCCTTAAATTGTCTGGAAATGGCAAGAGAATATGCGGGGTATTACTTCGGAAAGAACCATATTAATTATGCTCTTGAGAGTGAAGAAATAGCCATTGCACAAACCAAACTAAAACAGTTTGACAGGGCAGAAGAAAATCATCTGCTTGCGTTGGAGTATATGGACAATTATGCCGGATACGACAGAGAACGGGGCAGGATTCTGAATAATCTGGGTGTTATGTACTTAGACTGGGGAAAAAGAAACCGGGCTTACACCTGCCTGCAGGAAGCATTTGAGCTGGCAAAGGACAGCAACGACATTGCAATGGCGGAACCGGCGTACAACCTTGCACGGTACTACCGCCTGGAAAACAATGTCAAGCGGGAGCTTCTGTATCTGGATAAAGCCTGTCCGGTATTTGTGAAGTTCTATACGGACAATAATGAAAAAACAAAAGAAGTAAAAAAGAGAATTACGGAAATAAGAGGGTAGGGAGAAAGAATGGAAGACGGAAGAACAATGTATTACAGAGAAAGACATGGTGGACAGCCATATCTTTTGGTATTGGACAGAAGAGGGTCTGTAAGAGCAATTAGACTTGACAGGAGCAAGACAATCGGGCGGGAAGGCGCGGACTGTTCTGTAGATATTGCATTGACATCCCCGATTACTTCAAGAAGGCATGGTGAGTTTATTTTAAAACCTGATGGAGTATATTATCAGGATTTAGGAAGTACTAACGGAACCTATTTGAATAAAACATTATTTTCCAAGCAAACGGAAATTGGGACACCACCTATTAAATTAAATAACGGCGATATTTTAAGAATCGAGTGTGAGGATAAAACAGAGTATAAGAACAGTTCGGTGGTGATGGTATTCACAAATAACTTTGATGAAAAGACGGATTGGGTAACAAAAAATTTACAGGACAATGTGGGAGAAATCCATATTGGAAGAAAACAGTCTGACATTCAGATAAAGAATGAGATGGTATCACAAAACCATGCTAAGGTCTTCCAGGCACACCGGGGCTGGGCTCTTGCAGATGAACATAGTACCAATGGGGTGCTCCTTAACGGAATAGCGGTTTCAAGACCACAATATCTGTCACCCGGAGATGTGTTCCGAATTGCAGATTTATATTTCTTTTATACAGGAGAAAGTATCATTTATCCTATCGTACGAAACGGAGAAAATCTTGTCATTCAAATTAAAGAGCGTAGTGTCATGCAGAAAATGAAGAAAGTAATTTTGCTGCAGGACGCAAATCTTACGGTTCTGCCGGGAGAAATGGTGATGATTCTTGGCGGTTCCGGTGCAGGTAAAACAACTTTTATGAATGCTGTTATGGGCTATGAAAAGGCAGACGGAAAAATACTGTATGGGGATAAAGATATCTATACGGATTATGAAAAGATGAAATATCAGATTGGATATGTACCGCAGCAGGATTTGTTAAGAGGCAGTGATACGGTTTATGACACCGTGAATGATGCAGCCTGCCTGAAATTGCCGAGAAAGACATCGAAAGAGGAAAGAAAACAAAGAATAGAAAAGGTACTTGATATTGTAAATCTGAGGGAACAGAGGAATCACCTGGTTTCTAAATTGAGTGGGGGAGAGAGAAAACGTTTAAGTGTTGCAGTAGAGCTGATAGCAGATCCCAGTCTTATTTTTCTTGACGAAGCTGATTCGGGACTGGATGGAAAGCACAGTGAAGAATTGATGGAAAATGCCAGAAAAATTGCCAATGACGGAAAAATTGTAATGGTTATCACACATTCTCCGGACAGAGTAGCAAGACTTTTTGATAAGGTTATCGTTTTGGCTAAAAGCGCAAGGGACCATGCAGGACATATTGCTTTTTATGGTTCCATTCCCGAAGCATATCATTTCTTCAAGGCAGAGTCTCTGGACGATGTGGTGAGGATAATTAATAGTAAAGAGCTGGAAAACGGCAAGGAAATGGCAGATTACTATATTGATAAATACAAAAAATATGCAGCGGATAAGGAAGGAAAATAATTATGCAGCACGCATCAAGAATGGCTCAAATAAAAATATATACAAAAAAGTGTTTTAGATTATTTATCAACGGAAAGGGCTGGACAACCTTTATCAGCGCCGCAATTATTGCCGTGATTATATCTGCGGTTACCGGCGATAAGACGTTCGTGACATACAACGACACCCGAAATGGAGCCTTTGCCTTTGTATGTGCCTGCATTTGGATTGGTTTATTTAATTCCATCCAATCTATTTGCGGAGAAAGAGACATTATTAAGAGAGAGCACAGGACAGGACTTCATATAAGCTCTTATGTTCTGGCTCATATGATTTATGAAATGGCGCTATGTTTAATAGAGGCACTGATAGTTACTGTCATAATTTCTATACGAAACGGAAGTCATATGCCGGAAGATCCTTTGATTTTCCCAATAGGAATGGAATTATGCGTTACATTTTTTCTGATTATTTATTCTTCCGATGTATTGGGACTCGCTATTTCAAGTATTGTGAAAACAGCCAATACCGCAATGACAGTGATGCCGTTTGTGCTGATTATCCAGCTTGTTATGTCGGGAATGATTTTTAAGTTAGAAGGTATAACAGAACAGATTGCCAAAATCACCATTAGTAAGTGGGGATTACAGGCTATTTGCAGTACAGCTGATGCGGTAAATCTGGAAATGACACCTGCACAATATTCTTTAATGACAGATGAAATTAAGAAAAGTTACGAGCACACAGTGGGACACTTGTCAGGAATGTGGGCAATATTGATTGCTTTTGCAATGCTTTACGGTGTGGTTAGTATTATAGCCCTGAAATTTGTAGACAAGGATAAAAGATAGAAACAGATAGGTGGTGTACGGTTATGCAGTATGCAATGTTATCGGAATTGGGCGGACGCCCCATTAATGAAGATTATGTAGGAAATGTGATCAGCGGAGCAGAAACAGGATGCTTTGTTTTGTGTGATGGCCTTGGTGGGCATGGACATGGCGAGGTGGCATCTAAGTTTGTAACGGATAGCATTTTAGGAGAATACAAAATCAAGGGAAACTCATCCGATTTTATCAGGGATGCAGTTACAGTGGCACAGGATGGACTTCTTCGGCTCCAGAAAGAAAAACATACACAAAGTGAAATGAAAACCACGGTAGTTGTCTTAAAAGTTATGAATGATAAAGTCGAATGGAGCCATATCGGAGATTCACGCTTGTATTATTTTGAAAAAAAGAAAGTGGCGGAGAGGACTTTAGACCACAGTGTACCGCAGATATTGGTGGCAGCAGGAGAAATCAAGGAAAAAGATATTCGACATCATCCGGATCGAAACAGACTGCTGAAGGTAATGGGAGCACCATGGAGTGAAAAAGAACCTTTTCGAATTGAAGTAAAAGAGAGAACGGACAAACAGGCCTTTCTGTTATGCAGTGATGGATTTTGGGAATTAATAGATGAAAAATACATGCAGAAATATCTGAAGAAGGCAAAAACACCAATGGAATGGTTGAATTTGATGACAAAAATGGTGCTGAAAAACGGTCAGGATACAGAAATGGATAATTACTCTGCGATTGCTGTTTGGTTGTAAAGGAGATAACAGATGGTTAGGTGTAGTAAAGGACTTCATTACTATGATGAAAATAAATTTATGTTCTGTCCGTATTGCGGAATATATGATGACGATGAAAATAAGACGATTGCTATGAATAGCAATGAAATTGAAAAAATGCCGAAGGAAGAACAGGACACATCCGGTAACAAAAAAATGGGTTTCTTCTGGAATCATAAAAAGACCGCAGATGTGACCGCGGAAATGGCATCAGAGGAAAATCCGGATGATGTAAAGACTATGAGCGGCGTAGGGCTCAGTAATAATAATTATGTAGCAGGCTGGCTTGTCTGCACCAAAGGCGAAGACAAAGGGCGGGATTACCGTATATATAAGGGAAACAATTTCCTTGGACGCGATTATGGTATGGATATCCGGATTGAAAATGATTCGTCCATATCAAGAAAAAACCATTGCTCTATTATTTACGAACCTATGCAAAGCAAATTTTACATAAAACCCATGGAAAATATTATTTATGTAAACGGTGAAATGCTTGATGGTTCTATGGAGCTGAAATCAGGTCAGAAACTGGAAATAGGAAATTCTGAATTTGTATTTATTGCATTTTGCGGGGAGGAACGAAAATGGGAAGAATAAAGAAAATTATGCTTTTAGCTCTTGTGGCACTAAGCTTCTGGGGTGGGATAAAGCAGGTTAATGCAGCAGAAGATTTTGAAATAGAGCAGATCCATGCCAATATGCCGGATGTATCAATATATCTGCGGAGTGAGGAACAGCCAAATCCGGATGATTTGGAAATTACGCTTGGAAAAGAAGCTCTTGCTGTTCAGAATATAATGGCATATGAGAAAACCGGTATGGCGACAGACTATTTTGTACTGGTAGATGTTTCTAACTCTATTCCTACAGAATATTGCGAAAGCATCAAGAGTGCATTGAACTCTTTTTCAACGAGTCTGGGTACAAATGATAAAATGGTTCTTTTGTCTTTTGGCGAGGAAGTAAATACACTTCTATCGGGATCGGAGTCTGCAGAGGAACGAAAGAATGCGATTGAACAACTTAGCAATGTAGATAAAAAGACACTTTTGTTTGAAGCTATTTTTCAAACAGCGGATTTGGCAGACCGGATGCAGGACGATAATCGAAAGATTGTTTTGGTGATTTCAGATGGTGAAGACTTTGCAGTAGGAACATCGACAAAAGAAGAGGCGGTTGCTGCATTAAATGATCGCAACATGCCGGTATATGCCATGGGTATAAGTGATACTGATAAGGAAAATCTGAATAAATTCGGAGAAACCGCGAGAACTTTGGGAGGAACTCTGACTATCTTTACTGCAGAGGAGACACAGCAGGCAGTGGAAGAGCTGCAGAATACATGGAAGTCCACTTGGGTTATCAGTGCCAGAGCAGAAAATAATGTCATTGATAATCAGAAAAACAGCTTGCTTATAAAACAGGTAAAGTCGGGAGTAACGAGAAGTAAAGATGTACTATTGACAACCTATCAAAAAGATACAGTGGCTCCCAAGATTGCCAGTGTGGAAAAGAGCGGAGACAGACAGCTCACGGTAGTATTTACTAAAAAAGTAACCGGAGCGGATAACAGCACTTCATGGGAAGTAGAATACGATGGAAAGGCTGTCCCTGTAACTACTGTGGTTTTGAAGGAAGATGGACTCACAGCGGTATTAACATTTGAAAATGATTTTTATACGGGAACTTATAATGTAGCAGCACCGGGTGTAACTGACTTGTCTATGGAAAAAAACAAAGTACAGAGTACGGTCAGTGTAGAGATTGAAGGAGTGGAGCCGGAAAAAGAACCGTCAGAATTAGAACGCTTATGGAAAGAATGGTGGTGGGTCTTGCCGGTAGCAGCCGTCCTTATTCTGGTTATAGTTATACTCTGTGTATGGCGAAAGATTAAGAAAAACAAGGGGATTGTGTATGTAGACGGAAAAGCATCGTTAGTCAACAATGTGGAAGAAAAACAGCGAATTGCGATTGAACGCCAGAAAGGTTTTCCTATCACATTGGAATTTGTAGGCGGAGCATCCAATGGTCAGAAGAAAATAGATGCAGTAATTAACGGAAGCTTAATTGTAGGTCGTTCCTCTATTTGTGAGCTGTCCATAGAAGATGCCAAGATGAGCCGCCAGCATTTTGCATTGGAGTATAAAGACGGAGATATTTTCATTACGGATTTAAATACAACTAACGGAACCGCGGTTAATGGTGTGGCTGTAAAGAGGAAAACCAAGTTAAGCCCCAGAGATGTGATTACAGCCGGTAGTTTACAGATGAGGATCAACTGGTAAATATGGAAACAGAAATTAAAGACAGAAATCCACTTGCTTTACCTGTCGGATACGAATTGCAGAAAAGATATCGGATAGGAAAGATTTTGGGGGCCGGTGGCTTTGGAATTACCTATAAAGCTTATGACATGATAAATAAGGGATTTTGTGCTGTAAAGGAGTACGTGCCTTTAGGACTGTGTATTCGTAGCGAAAATCAAACAGATCTGGCGCCTTCTACATCTGAAAAGGAATATGATTACCAGCATGGTAAAGAGCGTTTCATGAAGGAAGCCGCTACCCTGCTGGAGGTAGCGGATATTCCCAATATTGTGCGGCTTACAGATTATTTTGAAGATAATGGTACAGCTTATTATGTAATGGAGTATTTGGATGGATGTACACTGCGGCAGCTGCAAAAGGCAATGCCGGGGAAAAAACTTCCCTTTCAGGATACCTACAATATTTTACAGATTATCGGTAATTCACTGGAAAGAGTACATGACAGGAAGAACCTGCTTCACCGGGATATCAGCCCGGATAATATCTTTTATACAAAAGACAATAAAGTCAAACTGATTGATTTTGGAAGCGCCAAGCATGTTTGCGGACAGGGCAATCAAAAGTTTTCCGTATTGATTAAACAGGGATTTGCCCCGCCGGAACAGTATAGGAGTGACAGCAGACAAGGAAGATACACGGATGTATATGCATTGGCAAGCACCTTTTACTGTCTGATTACCGGAAAGATGCTTCCGGATGCCACAGAAAGAATGGCAGGAACAACATATACACCAGCCTGGCAGTTGGTGCCTGAAATGACCAGGCAGATGTCGAACGTTTTGGACAGAGCATTACAGCTCGACTATCGAACCAGATATCAGGCGGTGAGCGAATTCTTACGGGAATTTGATAGTGCATGGAAGGATGCACAGCCACCCGGCGGTCAGGTCGGGGCTCAAAAATCAGCCCCTATATTAAAAAATGCAAATGAGGGACTGGAGGGCATTGGCAAAGGAAAGGTGCCTACAGCAGTACTTCGGTGGAAAGAAAATCAACAAATGCAGCAGGCTGCTTTTCCGGCAGATGTGATGGTAAGTATAGGGCGCTCGGAGAAGCTCAGTCAGATTTCCATCAGAGGATATCAGGCAATCAGTAAGGTGCACTGCTATATCCAGTTGGATGGATCAAGCGGTAAATATCTGGTTAAGGATGTGTCAACCAACGGTATTTTTGTAGGAAAAGTTAAGCTGTTGAAAAATCAGGTCTATGCAATAGATGAAGGAACCAAAATAAATCTTGCAGGACAATGTTTACTGGAATTGGGAGCGGAATATGGACAGTAGAATCAATCAGGATGAAATAAAAACATTATCCTTAGAAGATATGGCAGAACCGGAGTTGACACTTGTCGGCAAATCCATTATGGGAACCCGGGAATATCAGCAGGATACATATTACATATGCATCGGAAAAACAGGCTGCCTGGCTGTTATTTGTGATGGCATGGGGGGACTGGAACATGGAGAAGAAGCAAGCCGGATTGCTGTAGAAAGGATTGCAGGAGATTTTGAAAACTGGTCCGGAGAGGAAGCAACATATGCATTTCTAAAAAAAGAAGCTCTGTTGATGGATCAGGCGGTAGTGAAACTGGCAGATCAGAACGGGAGCAACGGTGAGATGGGAACAACAACGGTAAGTGTGGTTGTTCAGGGAGACCGAGTGCATTGGCTTTCCGTTGGAGACAGCAGGATTTATATTTCCAGAGATAATGAAATGGCCTGTGTAACGAGAGACCATAACTTTGGACTACGTTTGCAGGAACTGGTAAAAAATGGAGAAATCAGTGAAGACGAGTTAGAGGACAAAGTAAAACAGCAGGAAGCGTTAATCAGCTTTTTGGGGATGGATAGTCCGGAACTGATTGATGTGAACAGGAATCCGTTTATCTTACAGAGGGGGGACAGAATTTTACTTTGCAGTGACGGATTATATAAATGCCTTCCCTATGAAACAATAAAGGAAATTGTACAGAGAGTGGGTGACGGTACAGAAGATACCGTAAACAGGCTGCTTACGGCAGTGGAAGAGTCACCTAAGAGGGGAAAAGACAATACAACGGTTATTTTACTGGAGTACAGGTAAGGGGAGATAACCAATGAAACGATGCTTGAATTGTATGAAAGAATACGAGGATTCCATGGAATCCTGCCCCTATTGCGGATACCGAAAAGGAATCCCGCCTAAGGAAGTGTATTACCTTGTTCCCGGAATGGTGCTGAATGACAGATATATTATCGGAACAAGCTGCGGTGCCGGAGGCTTTGGTACTGTATATCGGGCATGGGATAAAAACCTGGATAAAATGGTTGCCATTAAGGAATATTATCCTGCCAGTCTGGTAGGAAGAACGCCGGGCGAAAAGAATATTTACATATATGCAAAAAAACGTGAGGCTGAATTTAAGTCAGGATTGGAACGTTTTTTGGAAGAAGCACGGTATATGGCAATGTTCAGTACGCATCCCAACATTGTAAATGTATATAACTTTTTTGAAGAAAACGGTACTGCTTATATTGTTATGAATTTCTTGGAAGGTGTACTTTATAAGGATTACATCAAAAAGCATCAGGGAATTGTTTCCGAAGATATAGCCATTAAAGTTACATTGGCGGTTCTGGCGGCACTCACAGATATTCATAAGGCAGGAATTATTCATAGGGATATAGCTCCGCATAATGTTTTTATTCTTAAAAACGGAACGATAAAGATTAAGCTTCCCGACTTCGGGTCTGCAAGATTTTCCAGTATGGGTAAGGAAAACAATGTCGTTTTAAGCCCCGGATTTGCTCCGGCAGAACAATACCAGCGTGACGGAAAACAGGGGCCGTATACAGATATCTATGCAGTAGGCGCCATGCTTTACCGTGCGGTAACAGGCATTATGCCGCCGGAGGCTATAAACAGAAGAAAAGAAGAATGCTTGATACCACCCAAGGAGATCAATCTCGATATTTCAGACAATCTGAATAATATTATTCTGCGTGCCATGGCAATGCAACCGAAACTACGTTTCCAAACAGCAGAAGAATTTAGAAATGCGCTTGTCGGAAAACGGTGAGATGGGAACAACGACGGTAAGTGTAGTTGTTTAAGGGGACAAAGTAAAACAGAAGGAGAGATGACAAATGAAACGATGCTTGAATTGTATGAAAGAATATGAGGATTCCATGGAATCCTGCCCCTATTGCGGATACCGAAAGGGAATCCCGCCTAAGGAGGTGTATTACCTTGTTCCCGGAATGGTGCTGAATGACAGGTATATTATCGGAACAAGCTGCGGTGCCGGAGGCTTTGGTACTGTATATCGGGCATGGGATAAAAATCTGGATAAAATGGTTGCCATTAAGGAATATTATCCTGCCAGTCTGGTAGGAAGAACGCCGGGCGAAAAGAATATTTACATATATGCAAAAAAGCGTGAGGCTGAATTTAAATCGGGATTGGAACGTTTTTTGGAAGAAGCGCGGTATATGGCAATGTTCAGCACACATCCGAACATCGTAAATGTGTACAACTACTTTGAAGAAAACGGCACTGCTTATATTGTTATGGAGTTTTTGGATGGCGTACTTTATAAGGATTACATCAAAAAACATCAGGGAATTGTTTCTGAAGACATAGCTATAAAAGTTACACTGGCGGTTCTGGCGGCTCTCACAGATATTCATAAGGCAGGAATTATTCATAGGGATATAGCGCCGGATAATGTTTTTATTCTTAAAAACGGAACGATTAAGCTTTCCGACTTCGGCGCCGCAAGATTTCCCCGTACGGATAAGGAAATTGATGTTGTTCTAAAACCCGGATTTGCCCCGGCAGAGCAATATCAGCGTGACGGAAAACAAGGACCGTATACAGATATCTATGCGGTAGGAGCCATGCTTTACCGTGCGGTAACAGGCATTATGCCGCCGGAGGCTACAAACAGAAGAAAAGAAGAATGTCTGATACCGCCCAAGGAGATCAATCACGATATTTCAGACAATCTGAATAATATTATTCTGCGTGCCATGGCAATGCAACCGGAACTTCGTTTCCAGACAACAGAAGAATTTAGAAATGCACTTGTCGGAAAAAAGAGTGTACGTGATGTGGAAGCGGAATTAAAACGCAGAAAGAAAAAAAGAATAATTCAGATGGCAGTCGCTGCGGCGGTATTGGTGACCGGAATAGCAGTAGGGCTTGGTATGTATGGAAGCAGAAAAGCGCAGACGGAATTAAAGCCTGCCCAGCTTACCATGTGGGTTCCGGTGGAAGAAGGAAAAGAGGATACAACACAAAGTATTTACAACAATCTTGTCAGTGGTTTTGAGGAAGATTATTCGCAGATTGGTATTAATGTAGAATTAATACCGGAAGATGAGTATCAGGCTAAAATCAGTCAGGCAGCGGGAACGAAGGATATGCCGGATATTTATGACAGCAGTTTATTGACGGAGGGAGATCTGACAGATGCCGTCAGTGTTAATCGAGTTTTCGGATGGATGAACATGGATGAATATTATGGACTGGATACGTACCAGCAATCATCGGGTAAGCATCTGAAAATGCCGGTTTCTTTCTATACACCTTTACTTTATGTGCAGGGAGCGGATGAAAACGGCACAGTAGTTTCCGAGGAAGAACTTGCAAACGCTACTGACTTTACGGAAGAAAGTCTGCAGGATTTCTTAAATGGAAAAACCACCTTTTTACTGGCAGACTCCTCTTGTTATTTGAGAATTAACAGTGAATATGCGGCCCGATACCATTTACAGCAGATTCCGGAAGGAGTAGCGAAAAAAGGCAGTTTTGCAAAATCTTTTAGTATCAGTAAATCCGCCTCCACCGCTTGTAAAAATGCAGCATACCGGTTCCTTTACTATATGGTATCTGAAGGTGCGCAGTACGAATTGTGTATTGCTTCCCAGGGAGATGTAAACAACGGTATTCCCTTAAACAAAAAGTCTTTTGATATGTGGCTGAGTGTCAACATGGAGATGAAGGGAAAAGCGGAAGATGTGCCGGAATTAAGTTATTGATGCAGAGGATGTTGTTCCAACGGAGGAATTATATTATGAAAATGTGTATGGGATGCATGGAGGAGTATGAGGAAACTCTTACAAAATGCCCACATTGCGGCTATGAAGAAAATACAAAACCGGCAGAAGCCTATCATATGGTACCGGGAAGCATCTTAAAGAGAAAATATATTGTTGGTAAAACACTTGGATACGGTGGATTCGGTGTTACATATATTGGTTTTGATGCGGAACTCCAGAGGAAAGTTGCTATTAAAGAATATCTGCCAGGTGAATTTTCAACGAGAATACCGGGACAAACCATGGTAACGGTATACGAAGACGAAAAGCATGAACAGTTTCAGTCCGGTATCAACAAATTCATGGACGAAGCAAAGAGACTGGCAAAATTTCAGGATACTGCTGGAATTGTGCATATCTATGACAGCTTTTTTGAAAATGAGACCGCTTATATTGTCATGGAGTATATCGAAGGGGAAACAGTAAAGGAAAAACTGGATAGAGAGGGAAAAATCCCGGTCGAGGAAGCGATTAGATTGATTTTGCCGATTGTAGCAGCTATGAAAGAAGTGCATGCAGAAGGCATTATTCACAGAGACATTTCACCTGACAATATCATGGTAGATAAGGAAGGTAATGCCAAGCTGATTGATTTTGGAGCTTCCAGATATGCAACTACCACACATAGTAAGAGCTTATCAGTGTTGATTAAGTACGGATATGCCCCCATGGAACAGTACCAGAGCGGTGGACAACAGGGAACCTGGACGGATGTATATGCTTTAGCAGCTACTTTTTACACCATGGTAACGGGCATTGTTCCGGAAGACTCTTTGAAACGTCTTGAAAAAGATGAACTTAAACCTCTATCTAAGATGGGAATCAAAATCAGCAAAAATATGGACATGGCGATCCGAAATGCGATGAATGTCAAGGTGGAAGAACGTACACCGTCTATGGAGGTTTTTGAAGAAGAACTTTTATCGGAAGGAGAAGTTGCCAGACTGGTAACAAAGCAGGAGAAAAAGGATAACGGTAAATGGCCGGTTTGGATTAAAGTATCTATGGCTTGTGGAGGGGCTTTGGTAGCGTTGTTTGTCATCCTGCTTTCGACGGGTATAATTTCCTTCTCCGGCGGAACTTTTGGAAATTTTGTTGTCGCAGTCGGTAAGACAATAGTTCCCAATGTTGTGAACAGTACAATGGATCAGGCAGAAGTGGCTGCCAGTGGTAATAAACTGCAAATTCAGATAGTTGGAAAAGTTTATTCGGATGAAATTCCCGAAGGTTATGTTTTGGAACAGAATATTAAACCGGGGACTAACGTGGATGAAGAGAGCATTCTGGAACTTACCATCAGTGCCGGTGTAGAAATGGTTTTTATGCCGTCTGTGGAAGGAATTCCTAAAGAAGATGCAATTGTTCTGTTGGAAGAACAGGAGCTGAAATACACTATCACTGAAGTGGAAAGCATGACGGCAGTGGGAAATGTAGTGAGTCAGAGCATAGCCGCAAATGAAAAAGTGGCAAAGGGTACAGAGATAACGCTGGAAGTTTCCAAAGGAATGAATGGCATTGATGTTTCTAAGGAAATAGAAGTTCCTGATTTATGGGGCTATGATTATGCAAAAGCGCAGGAAATACTTGCTGAATTAGGCCTATATATTGGTAAAGAAAGCGAAGTCTTTGATAATAAAGTCAAAAAAGGACTTATATTATACCAGTCAATACCGGCAGGAAATACAGTCCATCAGGGAGATACTATTATGGTGCGTGTAAGTAAAGGAAAAGAGCAGGTGCCGGTTCCCGATGTCTGGCTTGATGAAGAACAAGTAGCACGTAAGAAGTTATCCGATGCAGGACTAATGGCTGAAGTAGTGTATGAAAGTAATGAAACGGTAAAGAAAGGTCTTGTAATCTCGCAGAAAATAGAAAAAGACAAGATGGTTGATGTTGGTACGACCGTACAAATTGTAGTAAGCACAGGTAAGAAGGCGGAGAGTGAAGAAACTAAGGAGCCGGAAGTAGATAAAAGTTGGTCAGACTGGATGGAAACACTTCCGGCAGGAGTGACTTCGGACAAATATGAAATAGATGATTCTAAACATTTATATTCATATCGAACATTGTCAACTACTCAAAAGACGGGAGAAACAACGGATAAGGGATTGTTTGATAAGCCCGGATATGAAAAACTATCCGAAAAGCCGCAGTATAGTGAATGGAGCAGCTGGACGGAAAGTAAACCTTCCGGTAATAGTATAGAGACACAGGAAAAGCAGCAATGGGCCGCAAGAAGCTATCAGTATACACAGCAGAATAATAATGCGAGCCTGAGTGGATGGGAGTGCTATAACACAACGCAAAGTACATCAGGCTGGTCGGAATGGTCAACGACTTATCCGGGGGATCAGACAGGCAGAGACATTCGCAAGGAAGACCGGGTAACCGGGTATAAAACACAGGTCTGGTTGTCCAGATATTACTATAATGGATTAATTTACACATATAAACCGGCAGCGGGAGCCGTGTATGATGCCAGATGGTTTGATGAAGGATCGTGGACCAGTACTTTTATTTGGGGCGGAAGCAATGTAAGAACATACAGATTTAACGGAAATGATTTCTTTGATCTGGAAGGGTATAAAACACAGCAGGTTCCCACCGGATATCAGACATGGTATTCGTACCAGGATACTACGACTACGTATTATTTCAGAAAGTATGGTGATTGGAGTGCATGGAGCGATTCCAAGCTGTCAGGTGATGATGTAAAAACAAGAACCCTGTATTCTTACCGAAATGTAAGTTACCTATATGAATATCGATACACGGAATCCAAGTGGTCGGATTGGTCCGCTTATGGGGAAAATGAGGTGACCGCTTCGGATACCACAGAGGTTCGAAAGAAAACCCTATATCGTTATAGACTGAAATAAATTCTACAAAATATTTTCTGAAAAGAGGAAAAAGACATGAAACTATGTATGGGATGTATGGAAGAATATGATGAATCATTGAATGTTTGTCCTCATTGCGGCTATGTAGAAAATACGAAACCGGCGGAAGTGTATCATATGATGCCGGGAAGTATTTTGGCAAAAAAATACATAGTCGGACGGACCTTAGGTTATGGAGGATTTGGCGTAACTTATATCGGACGTGATATGGAACTTCAGAGAAAAGTAGCCATTAAAGAATATCTGCCCGGTGAATTTTCAACGAGAATACCGGGACAAACCATGGTGACGGTTTATGAAGACGAAAAGCACGAACAGTTTCAGTCCGGTATCACCAAATTCATGGACGAAGCAAAAAGACTCGCAAAGTTTCAGGATTCTGCCGGAATTGTGCATATCTATGACAGCTTTTTTGAAAACGAAACCGCTTATATTGTTATGGAGTACATCGAAGGGGAAACAGTAAAAGAAAAGCTGGATAGAGAAGGAAAAATACCGGTAGATGAAGCACTTAAGTTGATTTTGCCAATTGTAGCGGCTATGAAAGAAGTGCATGCAGAAGGCATTATTCACAGAGACATTTCACCGGACAATATCATGGTAGATAAGGAAGGAAATGCCAAACTGATTGACTTCGGCGCTTCAAGATATGCGACTACCACGCATAGCAAGAGCTTGTCGGTACTGATTAAATACGGCTATGCGCCGATGGAACAGTACCAGAGCGGTGGGCAACAGGGAACCTGGACGGATGTTTATGCTCTGGCTGCTACGTTCTACACAATGGTGACAGGTGTTGTTCCGGAAGACTCTTTGAAACGTCTTGAAAAAGATGAACTCAAGCCATTGTCTAAGATGGGAATCAAAATCAGCAAAAATGTAGATATGGCAATTCGTAATGCTCTTAATGTTAAGGTGGAAGAACGTACTCCTTCAATGGAAGCTTTTGAAGAGGAACTTTTATCAGAGGGGGAAGTTGCCAGACTGGTAACAAAGCAGGAAAGAAAAGATGTAGGGGTAATGCCTGTCTGGGTGAAAGCCGTGACAGGGTGTGGCATAGCATGTGTGGCAGCGTTTGTTGTACTGCTGCTTACCGGAGTTATTTCCTTTTCAGGCGGACAGTTTGGAAGTTTTGTAGTTGCTGTAGGAAAGACTATTGTGCCTAACATGGTAAATGTTACGGTAGATCAGGCAGAAGCAGCAGCCAGCGGAAATAAACTTAAGATTCAGATAGTGGGCAAAGTTTACTCGGATGAAGTGCCGGAAGGATATATTCTGGAGCAAAATATCAAACCGGGAACTAAGGTTGATGAAGAAAGTATTTTGGAACTTACTATCAGTGCCGGTGTGGAAATGGTATATATGCCTTCTGTGGCGGGCTTAACCAAGGAACAGGCGATAGCACTTTTGGAAGAGCAGGGATTGAAATATATCATAGAAGAAGTGGAGGATGCAACCGCTCCAGGTTATGTAGTATCACAGAGTGTTGGTGAAGACGAGAAGGTTTCTAAGGGAACAGAGATTACACTGAAGGTTTCCAAAGGTATGGCAGACATTGATACTGAAACAGAAGTGGAAGTTCCCAATCTTACAGGAGTCGATTATACGGAAGCGAAGAAAATCCTTGCTGATTTAGGACTCTACATAGGAGTAGAAAAGGAATTGTATGATAGCAAAATTAAAAAGGGAGGAGTTATTCATCAGTCGGTTCCGTCAGGAAACAAAATACGTCAGGGAGAAACAATTCTTGTGCAGGTGAGTCTTGGAGAAGAACTTGTGAAGGTACCTGATGTCACTTTGAAAGATGAGGCAGAGGCAAGAAAACTTCTTTCAAGTGCCGGACTTATGGCGGAAGTATCATACGATAAGGATCCTATGTACAAAAAAGGATTAGTGCTTTCTCAAGACATAGGGGAAGGAGAGAAGGTAAAGAAAGGAACTACGGTTCATATTGTCGTTAATATGGGAGAAACTGAAACAACAAAAAAAGATGCAAAGTGGTCAGATTGGGTAGAAGAATTACCCGCGGGAGTAGATGAAAGCAGATATGAAATAAATACAAAATTAGTATATTCTCGCAGAGATAAATCTTCTATAGAAGCAAAGGATACATCTCCTGCATCACAGGGATGGACTCTTGATACAACCAAAACGGAACCTTCTGATTGGGGGGGCTGGTCTGAATGGTCAACAACGCCGCAGACAGGCAGTGACACATTGGATGTAAATAAAGAAACAAGATATTCCTATCGTGATAAGGAAACAACTACCAGTCAGACACCTCTGTCGGATTGGACGTTAGAGAGCAGCGTTATCACAGGATGGACGCAGCCAAGTGCATGGAGCGATTCCTATATTGAAGGAAGTACTACCCGAAATGTTGAGACACAACAGGTGGATGATCCTAATAATCCAATCTATAAAACATATTATGATTACGGAAGAGTATATGTTACCCCTAAAACACCAAACGGATGGGTACATGGACCAAGTGCCGGAAGCGTTTCATATTGGACAAGCAGAGGATATAAGGCAATATGGGAAAACTATAGTGATCTGAATGGTGGCTGGAGAGATACTCCACTAAAAGTGAATGGTGTCTCAAGTGATAGTTCACATGCTACAAAGTATGAAGGCGACTGGTACAATGAGACGACAGAACAACGTATTGTCGGCTATAACAAGAAGACACAATACCGTTACAGCGATGCTATATTTACGTATTCCTACTATAGGTGGACAAACTGGTCTGAACCAAGTACAAATCCTGCGACGCCAAGTGCAACGAGAGAAGTTCAACAAACGGATTATTACCAGTACAGAACAAGAACCATGGTTACGACGTATTATTATTCAAAGTGGTCTGAATGGTCCGGGTATTCAGACACGCTGGTAACAGCATCTGATACAACAGAGGTCAGAACAAAAACTCTTTATCAATATAAAGAAAAATAAAAGGGAACCTGGTGGAAAACCACAAAAAATATAAAATGGAGGACAAAAAAATGAATTTAGTAAGATGCGAAAAAGGAGTACATTTTTATGACAAGGACAAGTTTGACAGTTGTCCGTTCTGCATGGCAGATAATGATGCCGGTGTAACCATGACATATAGGGAGCCGGATACTACAGGTGATGATTTAGACTCACCAACAGTAGCGGGAAGTGCCGTTACTGTGCCGGCTTCCAGCGGAAATATGAGCCTTAATGATGCCATTAAAAACGTGACAGAGACCGAGAGCTATGAAGATGACGATGATGACATGGGTAAAACTATCAGCTACTATAACACAACCATGGGAATTGAACCGGTTGTAGGCTGGCTTATTGCTATTAACGGACCGGAATTTGGTAAGAGCTATGAAATTAAATCCGGCAGAAACTTCATCGGAAGATCTAAGGACATGGATATCAGCCTGCAGGGAGATGATACCATTTCCAGAAACAAGCATGCTATTGTTGTATATGAACCGAAGTCAAGAATGTTTATTGCACAGCCCGGGGAATCAAGAGAACTGTTCTACGTCAATGATAAGGTGGTATTAAACAACGAACAGATTAAAAAGAATGATGTCCTGCTTTTGGGCAAAACCAAATTGATGTTAATTCCTTGCTGTGATGAACAGTTCTGCTGGGAGGATGTGGAGAATGAAAAATAAAGGATTATTGTTTAAGATTTTAGCCTGCGCATTTGCATGTATATCATTATTTACCTATTTTTTACCAATACTTGCTTCAAGTGAGTTTTTTGGAAGCAGCTATAAAATTACAGCAGCTAAAATTTTTGGAATGGATGAGCTGGAAGAACTGGTTGGTTATGCAAGTTCAGGGATTAATTACATAACTTTGATAAAAGTTATTCTTGTTATCCTCATTATACTAAACATTGTTTCAGCAATCAGTGTCTGGTGGCCCAAAGTAAAAATGCAGTGTCTGGCAGGCGTGTTAAACGGGTTTATCCAGACCGGACTGTGGGGATTTTTCCTTGTTTATGTATGGATTGTAAAGAATAACAGTGAGTATGGTCTGGAATTCGTACATGTTGGTGTGGGAACCTATCTGTTTATTATCTGCGGTTTGGGACTGATTATATTCAACGTGTTGCTTATTATGCAGCAGGAGAGTCCTGCTGCAGAGGAAACTTCTATAGGAAGACTGATAGGACTTACCGGTGAATATGCAGGCGCTAAAATTCCCATAGGAAAAGAGCCTGTTGTTATAGGCCGAGACCAGCATTGCAGTAATATTATTTTGCAGAATAATCAGGTAAGCAGGCAGCACTGCAGTATTGTGTATGATGCCAACAGAAAGCTTTATATAGTGCGTGATTTTTCCAGTAATGGTACATTTCTGGAAAATGGAACCAGATTAAATCCGAATCAGGTGAATGAACTTCCTGCAGGAACACAATTCAGAGTAGGAACAAATAAGTTTATGTTGCAGTAAACAATAAAAGATAGCACTGAGGTTCACCTGACAAGAAATGGTGAACCTTGGTGTTTTCTGTATGAGGGTGGATATGAAACATAAAAAAGAACTAATCGGTATAGGTATTACAGGCTTTGTAAGCATAGTTGCAATAATAGTGGTATGTGTATTATTTATGGGTCTTGCATCGAAGAAAAATACAGAAGGTAACACTGCGGAAGACAACCTAAAAACAGAAAGCGAAACAGAACAGGATAATATAACGGAAACAGATGGATTTGTTTCATGGGAAAACGCTGGGTTACAGGATCATCCTATGGATTGGAAGGATGAAGCATTAGAGATAAAAATGCAGGACATTACCGGTATTTATGGCCGGGATATTATGTTAAGCGATGTGTGGGAAATGACAGAACTTGACTTAAGCTATTATACCGGTAAAGAAATCCAGATATCCGATATAACGGCTTTGGGAGAATTGAAAAACTTAAGAAACCTTGATCTGTTTGGAAATAATATATATGATATTCAGCCTTTATCCGGATTGGTAAATCTGGAACTTTTAAACTTATCACTTAATCATGTTTCGGATGTGACTACGCTCCAAAATCTGACAAAGCTGTTTAATTTAGAACTGCCGGGCAATGAGATTACCAATGTAGAACCACTTGCCAATTTGAAAAATCTTACGGTTGTGGATTTGCTGGGAAACCCGGTTACGGATTATTCGTCACTATCATTCGTTACGTGTTTAATGGTGGATGAAGAGCCGGAGAAGGAAACGGTTTATGCAGGTCAGGATGTGCACTCTATTTGGGTAGGAACGAAAGAAATTAAAATTCTTCAGTACCTAAATGAAGAAAAAATGGTGGTTAAAATGCGTATCGGGGATTATCAGATGCAGATGGTTGTGCCGAGAAGCATGGAAACGGAAGAATATGCGTGTGACTATTGGACGGACGGAGAAGCCGGATGGCGTCAGGGCGCGGCTAACTTTGTGAATTATAATAAAAAGAATGCCATATATATCGGTTACTATCATGAAGATGATTTAAATGAATATGAAGAAATGAAAAAAAGACAGATTTCTGAGATGGGAGAAACGGAGTCTCTCACGATGAAAAATGGACATACCATGGAAGTGTTAGAAGAATACAGTGAACTTCAATTGTCGGATGAGGATTCTAATGGTAATTGGGTTATGGGTAAGTGGGGACTTGCTTATGATGATGAATTACAGACCCAATTTGGAATAGCCATGTTCGACGAAAACGATTTGAAACGTGAAAAGTTTGTTGAGGATATGCAGCAGATGCAATACAGAGAATGGAATTCGGATACAGATTATCTTGCAGTGGGACAGAATACACCAGATTATGAAAACCGAATGAGTAATATGTATCAGAGGTGCTTTGCCGTATTTGATTCCTCGGAGGAATATTTGAAGCAGACTTTTGATATAGACAGTGATGAAAGAAGCATCATATATTGCGGTCTATATGACATGACGGGTGATGACATTCCGGAAATGCTGATAGCGGACGAAGAAAAAGGAATTTGCATTCTTGGCGAGAACAACAGCGTCAGGATTCCTGCTTCTGATTATTTAATCAGAACGGACGATCCATCCATGTATTATTCGGTAGTTTCTTATACATGGGGCACTTATATGACGCAGTATTATATTACACAGACTCCTGAGGGATTGCTTGAAGCATCTGAAGGTAAAGTACTCAGCTATGAGCCGAAGGTGGATGACAGCGGAAATGAAACCATAAGTTATTCATGGGACAATAAAGAAATTACCCAGAAAGAATATGATGAAATGTCTTTGGAAATCAACAGTAACAGACACCAGGTTTTGGCGATACAGAGAGAGTGTATTGGAAAGCTTTCAAAAAGTATTTATTACAATACTGATCGAAGGCTGACAGATGAGATGCTGGTGGAGTAATTTCCTTTTGAAAATGCGTGTGACAATGGAGTGGGAGAAAATATAGATGAAACAAAGGTATGTATCTATAATGGGTGATTCAATTAGTACCTATGCAGGATATAATCCACAAGGATACTCAGTGTTTTATGATGAAAATAATCAAAAAAGAAACGGATTGCGGTCTGTTTATGATACCTGGTGGGCTAAAGTAAATCAGTATTTATTTGCTTATATATGTGTGAATAATTCTTATTCTGGCAGTATGGTTACGGGGTTGAAATTTCCAAGTGCATCCAGTACAGAAAGAATAAAAACATTGCATAAACAGATGGCAAGACCGGACATTATATTAATTTATATAGGATGTAATGATTTTGGAAGAGGGGTGAAGGTTAGAAACAACTTGCGAGGAGTACATACCAGTGATAATTTCTTTGATTGTTATACATATATGCTAAAAGGTATAAAAGCTTTTTATCCAAGTGCTCATATAGTATGTGGTACATTGATGAGAAGTTATATTAAAGACAAAATTAACTGGGTATTTCCTGAAAATTTTGCAGGAGAAAAATTTAGTGATTTTAATGTAGCCATAAGAGAGGCAACTCATGTTGAAAAATGCAGTTTGGCGGATTTGGAAAGTTTGAATTACCGCTATGAAACATTAGACGGAACTCATCCAACGGTACAGGGACATGCAATGTTGGCACAAGCATGGGTAGAATGTTTAAGAAAAGAAAGAATAGTATGAGTGGAGGAAAAACATATGAGAAAAAGATGGATTGCAATTTTACTGGGAGTAGCTATGGCAGTGTCTGTAATGGCATGCGGCGGAGAAAAGGATGCTAATTTTGCGCCAGAAACAAAGGTAGAGCAAAATGTGGCACCGGCAGGTGAGGAGCAGAAGATTCCTGAAACAGAGAACATGGAAGAGGAAAATCTGCATGTGCAAGACGAAAATACGGCAAATGAAACTGAATTTGATAGCAGATTAGCGGGAGAATGGTACGTTACTTCGGTATCCCATGATGGTGATGCAGAATTTTACACAAATTCTTCAACATTTTATTTCCTGGCAACCGGAGAATTCTGGGGTATAAATGTTAAATCATATACAGATTATATAGAGGCAGGGGTAGAACCTATGCGTGCATATACAAAGGGAAATGAACTTTGTATGTGGGAGTCTTACATAAATACTATGGTGAAAGGAGGGGGAGAAACGCAGGAAGAAGCAGATAAGTACACAGACATGAAGGTGACATATCTTTTGGAGGATATTTCAGAGCCTTCTGCACTTTGGCCTGGAATGCAAGATGAAAAGGATTATTATGAACAGTATGACAATGATAAGCTTACTATTCATATTACGGGAAAGTACCAAGAAAACCCTATGACTGTGCGTAATATTAATTCTACATATGTATGTGAAAAGAAATATCCACTATTTGCATATAATGATTGCCTGAAACCAAGCTTAAACGGAGAATGGGATGATAACTTGGGAAATCATTGGTCATTTTATTATGAAAAGAATGAGAACGGGCATTATGATTTAAATTTTAAGATGACTGATAGTAATGAAAAAGAGTATTTGGGAGAATATATTATAGACGGAAGGGATACTGAAGACAGATGTAAAGAAACTATTTATTTTGTGTTTAAGGATTTTTCTACCGATAAGTACACTATTCTCTCTTACGACGGCAAGACATTTAATTTTGACGATAATGGAACCAGTTTTGTATTAACAAGAAAATAAGGGGTATCATAAGGAATTTTTATGATAAAAAAGCAGGAAAGTGCATGGGATAGTGCGCTTTCTTTGCATTTTCCATGAAAAAAGGAGAAAGCAGATGAAAAAAAGAATTTTAGCATTTATTTTATGCATATGTATGATGCTGGACTTAATACCGGCATCAGTTTATGCAGCAGAAAATGGCGAGTCAACAGTAGTTCCTGTTAAGGAAACAGTATCCGGTGGAGATGTCTCCGGCAATGATGTTACCGGTGGGGATGAGAATGGAACTCATAAAGAGCAGCAGGTTTATGGTGATACATCCGGTGGGGATGATGTATCCGGAAATGACCCGGTAGAGGTTACCCGTATTGAATGGCTGCATCAGCTGACACAGACCTTTGAGATGAAGGTAGAAGAGGACAATTATCCGGATAATTATTTTTCAGATGTGGACAGCAGTTCGGAATACTACTATGACCTTATGCTGGCTACGGAATTCGGTCTTGTGGATGTAGAAGCTGGAGATCCTTTTGAACCGGATAAAGCGGCAACAAGAGAATTTGCTGCACATACACTGAATCACTGTCTGGGATTTCAATTAGAAGAGAAAAAATATACTTTTACAGAAGCAGACTCTGTAACCTATCCGGATGATATACAGATTGTGGTGAATCAGGGATGGCTTTCGCTGGTAGATGGTGCTTTTTTACCCAATAAGGGTATTACTGCGGATGAAGAAGCTTTATTAATAACACAGGCAAAAGAAATATATAATTCGACCAAAATCGATCCCAATCATGAGAATACATGGGAGTATGCAGATGATGTCATTGCTCTGCCGGAAGGAACAAAAGCAGAATATACTTCGGATACCGAAATTACAATTTACAATTGCCCGGTAGAATTAAAAGAGGGCGATAAATTTGGTATTGTGGAACAGGGACTTCCTCTTGTAAAAAAGGTTTCCAAGGTTGTTTCGACAGGAGAAGATTATGTCATTGAGGTAGAATCCGTAAGTACGGAAGAAGCATTTAAGAGTATAGATGTGCAGGGAAGCCTCAATGCGGATATAACGGATTTTGATGCAGCAGACGGGGTACAGATCAGTTATATTGTTGGCGGTACTTTGGAGAATAAATGGGAAGACGGAACTGAGTACGAGACATTAGGGGAAGTAGGAAGCCAGGAAGTCAGTGCCATTTCCCTTACGAAAGAATGTGATATCCCACAGGATGTAAAAACGAAATTTGATTTACCGAATGATTTCAAACTGGAAGTATCCTATAAACTTAGCAATTTAGATTCTCAATATGGACATGACAAAAATGGTGCCTTCTTTAAGATGAATGCCACAGCCATTTTGAACTGTAACGTGTCTACGGAAGTAAAGGAAGATCTCATAAAAGATCCCAAAATAAAGCAATCACTGTCATTGGGAGAATGGAAAATTCTTTTAGTAGGAAAGGTAAAATGTTCTTTGGATTTGGAACTTTCTGGCAAAATTACTTTTACCTTGACAGAGAGAATTACATTGGGGGTTCAGGCAAGTATCTGGAAGGGATTCCGGACTATTTGTGATTTTGAAAAAGAGTGCTTTACCATTGAAGCAAAAGTAACAGCTTTTATAGGATTAAAGTTTACGGTAGGATTTGATATAGGTGTTCTAAAAGGAAATGTGTTTGCAACTGTAGGAGCGGAAGCAGACGCTACCATAACTGCCTATGATGATGGAGAGGCTCCGGCAACCTGTGCGGATATAGCGGCATATTTAGTTGCTACGGTAGGTGCAAATGCAAGCATAGATTTGTGGCTCTACAAGGATTCGTGGAATGATCAGAAAGGTTTATATAACAAGAAAAACAGCCCGGTAAGGATACACTTGCATTGGGATGATGGAACACCGGTATCCGAATGCTACAGAGACAGGAAAATTACGGAAGACCCGGATAATCCGGACAGTCCGACTGGAAAGCCGACTAAGAAAAAATACAAATATTACACCCCTATAACATCTAAATATACATATAGTGGTGCAAGTTCCGGTAAGGATGAAAAAGGCGAGCCTTATACTATTTTTAAGTATTCTCTGGATGATGATGGTAATGCAACCATTACGCAATATAACGGAAACGTATCTGCTTTGACAATTCCCGAAACCCTGGATGGACATACGGTAGTGGGAATTGCAAAAGAAGTATTTAAGAACAATACAAGACTCAAAATTGTTAATATTCCGAATAGTGTAACAAGTATAGGGGATTATGCATTTGAAGGATGCAGTAATTTATGCGACATCAAATTATCTAATAAAGTAGAAAGTATAGGTCGAGGTGTATTTAAAAGCTGTATATCTTTGCAGAAAATTAAAATACCTAAAAGTCTAAAAACTGTAGCATATAGCAACAGTGCATTTGCAAATGAAACACCGAACAGTGTGTTCGCAGGTTGTACTTCACTTAGTACCATTGAGTTTGAAGAAGAAATAACAACAATTCCGGCACATTTGTTTATGAACTGCCCAGGGCTTATTAATATGGTGATTCCCGGTACCGTTACAGAAATTGGAACTGGTGCATTTCAAAAATGTGAGAACTTACAGGAAATAGTATTGCCGGATTCGGTTACAAAAATAAGAGATAATGCATTTGAAAGCTGTACAAAATTAAAAAAAATAGGGATGTCTGATAATGTTGTAGACATAGGGGCGTACTGTTTTGCAAATTGTACAGCAGTAGAAAGCGTGATCTTGTCCAAAAAATTGGAGCATATGGGAGAGTGCGCATTTGAAAAATGCACTTCTTTACAGAGTGTTACGATTCCTAAAACATTAAAAACAGTAGATGAAACATATGCTGGAGGGTATAGTGTATTAATAGGAAGTTACGTTACAGGAAGTGGACCGTTAAATAACAAAGGACCATTTAATCAGTGTTCTGCATTAAAGAAAGTAATTTTTGAAGAGGGAATTACTGAAATCCCCAGTATGCTGTTTGCACATTGCGATGGTATTGAAGAAATTGTTATACCAGATACTGTTACACAAATAAGAGCACAAGCTTTTGATCAATGTACCAATTTGAAGAAGGTAACAATTAGTAATAGCTTAATTACTTTAGGGGAAGCGGCATTTGCAAATTGTAAAAATGTAGAAGAATTTGTACTTCCGGAGTCCTTAGTTACTATAGGAAATTATTGTTTTGGTAACTGCACCAAACTAAATAAGTTACGATTACCCAGTAAAATTGATCGGATTGGGGAAGGAGCGTTTGCGTATTGTAGTTCTATAACCAATATTAATATTCCGAATAGTTTGTCAAGCGCAGGAGTAACTCAAAACTGTGGACCTTTTTATGGATGTACAAAATTAGAAAACATAGAATGGGACAGCAATATTACTAACATACCAGACGGTCTTTTCCAAAATTGTAGCGGTCTGAAAAAAGTGACATTTCCAAGTAAAGTCATTGTTATAGGAACAAATTCGTTTAAATCATGCCAGAATCTTACGGAAGTGGAGTTTCCCAATAATTTAAAGAATATTAAGGCAGGGGCATTTAGCAATGATACAGGTCTAACCTTAATAGAACTTCCGGATAGTATTGTATGGATGGGAGATAGTACATTCGCTAACTGTTCAAAGTTGGAAAAGGTAAAATTACCGAGTGCTTATAAAAATATACCGGAAAAGACCTTTATGCAATGTAAGAAACTTAAAACCATAGATTTTCCGGGAACATTAACTGCAATAAATTCATATGCATTTGATGGATGCACTTCATTGGAGGAAGTAGATTTAAGTGCAACGAACATTACGCAATTAGGTTCATATGCATTTAGAAATTGTAGTGCAATTAAAAAGGTGCAATTCCCGAATAATTTAAAAAGCATAAAGACATATTGTTTTATGGGATGTGGCGAGTTAACAGATATAAACATTCCTAACAGCGTAGCGGAAATTGGAACATATAGTTTTGCAAAATGTGATAAGTTAAAGGAGGTTGATATAAGTAGTAATATAAAAATTGTTCCGGCCTTTGCATTTAGTGAATGCGGAACTTTGGATAATGTTGTTATTCCCTATGCAGTATCAGAAATACAGAAGAGTGCCTTTGCAAACTGTACATCATTAAAGAATATGACGATACCGCAAGCAACACAAGTCATAGATAGTTCAGCAGTTTCTTATCCGCAAAATATGACCATATATGGTGTTGCCGGAACCTATGCGCAGGAATGGGCGGAAAGCGTAGGAGCAACTTTTGTAAACAAAGAAGTAAATGCAACGGAAATAACGTTAGACAGAACGGAAATAACCATGACAAAGGGAAATTCCGATAAGCTGATTCTGAATATAACACCAGCCGATTGCACAGATGCAGTGAACTGGAAGTGCACCGATACGAGTGTTGTAACAGTGGACAGCACGGGAAATCTGACTGCCAAGGCTGTAGGAACGGCAACGGTTAAAGTTACGGTCGGAAATTTAAGTGCAACCTGCAAGGTTACGGTAGTACAGCCGGTAACATCTATTTCCTTAAATAAAACATCCGTAGCTATGGATGCTTTGGACACTTACCAGCTGGTTGCATATCCCTATCCTAACAATGCATATAACAAGGAAGTATCATGGAAAAGTTCCAATGAAAATGTTGCAACAGTGGATCAGACGGGACTTGTAACGGCTATAGCAAAGGGTTCTGCTACCATTACCGTAACAGCTATGGACGGCAGCAATATTTCAAAGACCTGTAGCATCACGGTCAGAAATAACGCAAATATTATTACTGTTATAGATGAACTGGAGAGCCCGCATCCATATGCAAATAACTGCTCCGATAAATGGGTATACACCTTAAAAGATGCCGAAAAACTTCAGGTAACTTTTAGTAATGACACTATGATGGAAGATGGTTTTGATTTCTTGTATATTTATGATAAGGATAAAAATCAGATTGGTAAATATACCGGAAATGAGCTGGCTGGCAAGACAATTACAGTTCCCGGAGATACGGTAATTATTAAAATGTCTTCTGATGACGGCGGAACAGAATATGGATTTAAGGTAACAGATGTCAGTGCTGCTGAGCAGGAACGTGTAGCCATTCCAGTAGCAGATATTACTTCACACGAAGTGGAGTACGGTACAGAGGTAACGTTATCAACCGATACGGAAGGGGCATCTATTTATTACACAATCGATGGCTCATTACCTACAAAAGACAGTATTTTGTATACGAAGGCAATCGTCATAGAAAAAGATATGACAATAAAAGCAATAGCCTTAAGAGAGGATTATGCGGATAGTGCAGTTGCTACATATGTGTATACAGTGGCTATATGCACGGTCACCTTTGATAGTAATGGTGGTTCACCGGTGACAGAACAGAAAGTATACAAAGGACAGTCGCTCCCCTTGTTGGAGATCCCGGTACGTGCCGGATGGCATTTTGACGGATGGTATTGGAATGAACAATTATTTGATTTGAGTCAGACGGTTAATTCAGATATGACTTTGGTAGCACATTGGAGTGAATTTGAAGCCTTAGGTATGCCTGATGCAAACTGGAAATCTGGAACAGAATTAAAGAAGGGAACACGCATCCGTTTAACAACGGAGGAAGCAGACACCACCATCTACTACACCCTTGATGGTACGGAACCCACCATTAATTCCCAGATTTATACAGCTCCGATTGTGGTAAATGAGGAAATCACAATTAAAGCCTTTGCGGTAAAAGATGGCTATAAGGACAGTGAGGTTGCAACCTTCCATTATACGATTTCGGAAGATGAGGACATCTGGGGAGATGTAGACCCTGATGATATTCCGGAGGACGGTATTCCGGATGGCATGTGGGTAGCCGGAGTGACCGATATGGAATATACCGGCAAGCCGATTAAACCGGCTATTCGCGTATACGATGGTAAGACGCGTCTGACAGAGAAAAAAGATTACACTGTAACCTATAAAAATAATACCAACGCAGCGGGAAGAGATGCGGTTAAGGCACCTTCCATTACGGTAACCGGTAAAGGAAATTATGAGGGAAAGACAACCATTACCTTTGCTATTCTGCCCCAGGATATCAGTGAGGATAATCCTTTAATGATTGCGGATAATCTGACCACTGCTTATAACGGCAAGGCTCAGAAACCGGTTCCGGTTATCACTTTTGCCGGAAAGAAGCTGATTGCCAAGAAAGACTATGTGGTAACCTGTACGGATACTACAACCGGCACTTACAAAGAAGCCGGTACCTACGACATTGTTCTGAATGGTGTCGGAAATTACACTGGAACCAGAGTTATTACCTTTACGGTTACGGAACTGATTCCCATCAGTAAGGTTAAGGTTTCCAATATCAAACCCTATACCTATGACTGGTATGGCAGTTATGAGTATTATCCGGAATTTACACTGAAGGATGGTAAGTATACTCTGATTGAAAATGAGGATTATGTGGTAACGTATCTTAACAATAACCAGGTGGGCACGGCTTACCTGCTGATTGAGGGTATTGGCAGATACACAGGTACCAGACGGGTGCCATTTAAGATTAAGGGCTACAGTATTTCCAAAGGCTCTGTTTGGTATAAGGGAAATGGAAAGTATACTTATAATGGAGAGCCGCACACGCCGGAATGCTATGTTGAGGTATCCACAGGACATAATAGTTACACAACGCTTTATGAAAACGAAGGATTTACTTTGCAATTTATAAACAACGTTAATGCGGGAAAGGCAACCTTAATCTTTACCGGTATTAACGGATACAGTGGTACGCTGAAGAGAACGATTAAAATTGATCCGTTTGATATTGCGGCAGATACGGAGGATGCATTCCATGTGGAACTGGAAACAGAGGTCGGTTTCTGCAAGACCGGAGCTACCCCTAAGCCTGTGATTACCTTTAACGGTACGGTTCTGACAGAGGGTAAGGACTACACCTTAAAATATGCCAACAACAAGAAGATGGCAGGTTCGGGTGATTTGAAGGCGCCTACGGTTACAATAACCGGAAAGGGCAATTTCAAGGGCACCAGAACAGTTACATTCGATATTGTACCGCAGGATTTATCCAATCTCACACTGGAAGCGGCAGACAAGGTATTCCAGAACAAGGCGAAGAACTACACGACCAAATTTGATGTGCTGGATTCTAACGGTAAGAAGCTTGCGGTAAAGAAGGACTACGAGATTGTGAAGTATGCTTATGCGGATGGCAGTGAAGTAAAGGACACCGATATCATCTCTGCCGGAACGGAGATTTTTGTAACCGTGAAGGCAAAAGAAGGAAGCGGATTTACCGGTGAACTGACCGGAAGCTACCGTATTGTACAGGCGGATATCAGTAAAGTAACAGCAAAGGTAACGGACCAGACGTACACCGGTTCAGCAATTAAACCCGGAAAAGAGGACATTACTCTGACCATGAAGAAAGTGCCTCTTACTGCGGACGATTACGAAATCGTAAGCTACAGCAACAATGTAAAGAAGGGAACAGCCACCGTGATTATCAGAGGCGTCGGCAACTACGGCGGAACCAAGAAGATAACCTTTAAGATTAAGAGTAAAAAGGTTGGATTTTTGTGGTGGTAAATTACGAATAAAGTCTTGCATCTGCTTTGCAGTCTGTGTTATCATGATTGCAAAGCAGATTTTCTTTTGTCGAAATAACATTCTAAATGCAAATCTTTTTGTGAGGAACCTTAATCATCGAAAAATTTATTCCATGGTTCCGCACAGGTCGGAAATTCCTGCTTTATTCTCAAATATCAATCAGGCAGGAAGCCGGGAACTTTGTGCAGAAGGCAAAAGGATGCAGAAGTACGGTTACTGCCGCAATACAGGCAGAAGGTGTGTTTTGAGGGAATAATTTTCCCGGGAAGGCGTCATTCTGCCGGAAAAGAGGTAAGATGAACCGTAACCGTAACTTTAAAAGCAGTGTGTTTTCTTTAATGATGCAGGACAAAGTAAAAGCACTGAATGTTTATAATGTGCTGGGGAACAGCCA
>Ga0129311_1000507_pt1 | contig 34044 bp, 38 predicted proteins | sample Go1ome_FD_94435 | JGI IMG/M metagenome (GOLD analysis project Ga0129311, IMG submission 94435) | Western lowland gorrila individual fecal microbial communities from Wisconsin, USA - Go1022B metagenome | ecosystem: Host-associated > Mammals > Digestive system > Large intestine > Fecal | place...
CTCCTGCTATACTTCCAAAATATTCTCGACACTCTGGGTTTCTCTCCATCCAGTAACACAAAGAATCTGAATTATCTCCACTGGAATAAAAAATGTACTCTAATAATTCTGAATCAGATAATGCTTCCAACTTATCCGGTGAATATCTATCCATAAATTCTTCACGGCACTTCTCAATAGCATCATCATTTGAAGGTAATTCAAAACCAGATTCTTCAATATGCTTTGTCAGAATAGATGCTGCACGTTGGTATATATTATTCTCTAGATCATCATTATCATCCTTAGTTTGTTCGCCTAAATATGGTCTGTTATCATAATAATCCAGATACTCTTTCAAACCCGATTTACGAATAGTAGCAATGTAAATACCTAATTTATTTTGTATTCTCTCAAATTCTTTATCAGGTCTATAATCATTGGGAATAATTATTTGATTTCCCGGTCCGTTTCTATTTCCATCTTTCGTGCCAGATATCTTTTCAATTACCTTCTCATCACATTCAAGACTGAAAACATAATTTTCAAATTTATCAACCTGATCATTCACACCCAGGCAAAAATATTTCAAACCTTTTCTTTGAGCATATTTCCATGTAACTCCTCGCTCATATGCACCACTATCTCTAGTGTCAAAATAGTTTTTTGTATTATCCTGCTTATGCACTAACGGATACACAAATATTACAATTTTTTCACCAGAAGACAGCTTAAGAACAAATCCCCTGTTTTTCGTATCTTCTATGTATTCTTTATCGGATTCATTTATTGCTAAATAATTATTCAATGTAACTATTGCTTGCTGAGTAGTATACGCCATCTCACTACCTCCTCACATCTAATCAACATAATCCTTCCAAACATCATGTACTGCATTAGCACAACATTTTGCAAATAAAGGCGGAACTGCATTTCCAATCATTTTATACAATTCCATATTACTTCCATAAAACACATAATCATCAGGAAATGTTTGTAACCGTGCAGCTTCTCTAACCGTAAGAGTTCTCTGCTGAGTTGAATCTGGATGTATATGTCTTAATCCGTCCTTATATAAATGTGCCGGTATCAAGTTACTAGGCTCATCCCATCTTATTACATGATACTTATGTACATTAGATTCTTTTCCTGTTGCTTGCGTGTATAATTTTTTTAATGCATCAATAGATGTATACTGATTCCTTCCAGATTCTATATCTTCTGTTAACAATTTGAAAATTCCTAAATCCCTATCACTTTGCCACCTGGCAATATGATTTTCTACCATCGGAGCTGACAAAGAATGTCTCGTTCTTACCCCATTCACTTTTGATGTTTCCTTTTCAGGATATAGTTTTGGTAAATCTCCTATTGCTTCATATACTGTTTTCTTTTTTTCTACTTTATACTTTGAAAGATAGTCTTTATAAAATAATTCTACAATTTGTTCTGCTTTATTTCCAAAATATTCTTTACATACTCCAAAAATAATAATTCTTTTTCTATTTTGGGGCACTCCATATTCAGTAAAATCTATGATAGCTTTGCTTAAATCTGGTATAAGACAATATCCCACTGCATCAAAACTTTCTTGAATTATTTCAATTATTGGTCTTCCTGTAGGTTGTGCACTAAGAATCCCTGGTACATTCTCAAATACAAACATTTTAGGTTTATACCTGTTTAGTACTTTAATATAACTTTCAAATAAAAAATTCCTATAATCATCCTTCATACCATTTTCATCACGTACTCTTCCAGCTATGGAATATGCCTGGCATGGTGGACCACCTATAATAACATCTATACCATCAGCTTCATTGATTAGTTTATCCAAGCCAACTGATGACTCATAATCCGGATCATTGTTCCAACCATCAAATAATTCATCCGTCCTTTGAATATCAAATCTCATCACACGTTGCTCTGCATCCTCATATTGCCATTTTTCCTTAAGTCGGATTGCAAGGTTTCTGCATGGTGCCTTTTCCCATTCTACTGCTGCAATAGTATCAAAATAGCCTGATTGTTCAAATCCATCCATCAATCCACCACAACCCGCAAATAAATCTATTGATTTAATCTTTTTCATTCTGTATCTCCTGTTATAATTTTTAATATAGCTTCTCCCAAAGCCTGCCCTAAAAGCGGAGGTACGGCGTTTCCAACTTGTCGTGACTGCTGTGTTTTGGTTCCTGTAAATACAAAACTATCAGGGAATGACTGCATTCTTGCACTTTCTCTCACTGTTGGCACTCGATTATACTCATAATGGAACAAATTTCTATGTCCTGTATCAACAGTTCTTGCCGGAGCATTGCCATTCAGTCTTGTCCAAGCCATATGAAATTTTCTGCTTTCTCCCCATCCTTCAGGAAGATCTTTATAATTTCCACCTTCTGGCACAAGTGCTATTGTATCTTTGACCATTTGTGTATGGTTTGTTCCTAAATGGTTATGCAATATATCACAATTTCCTCTCATCAGCTTCTGATACTCTGTTTTGGGTTTACATATATACTCAGATTCCTCATTTCCAATACCATCTATGAGTGATGGCAAATCACTTACTGCATCTCTGCAAGTTCTGTACTGTTCGGGTGAAAACTTAATCTCTGGAAATTCTGGTTTACCGATATCTTTCCTAATTCCCATAAAAATAAGTCTCTTTCGTATTTGTGGTACCCCGTAATCAGCTGCACAAAGAATTTTACATTCTATGTTATATCCCATTTTTCTAAATCGTTTTAGTATTTCATCCTTAATCTGTCCTTCATATAGAGTTGCCATTCCAGGAACATTTTCTATAATAAATGCCTTAGGCTGATATTGTTTTACCATTTCAATTACTGCTAAATAAAGTTTATTTCTTTTATCGTCAAAATTTCGGGGACCTGTTAGTGAAAATCCCTGGCATGGAGGTCCTGCTATTATCACATCTATAGATCTATCTCCTGCTATTCTCTTTATTTCATCAAAAGTCTCTTGTTTAGACAAATCCGCATTCAGAGGAACTGCACCATTATGATTAAGTGCAAAAGTATTTAATGCCGCCTGATCATTGTCAACTCCTACTAAAATATTGAATCCTGCATCCATAAATCCTTTGGATAATCCTCCACAACCTGCAAACAAATCTATTGCATTCATTATAAATTACACCTCTCTAGTCTTCTTTAATAAATTCGCATATGTCAGATATATCGCAATCCAACTTATTACATATTTTCATAAGCACATCCATACTTACCTGTTGATTCTTACTAAGTTTGGCTAAAGTATTTGTCCCTATTCCTGTTAATGAACGCAAATCTCCTTTATTAGGCATACCCTTATCAATCATCAACTTCCATAGCTTATTGTAGCTTACTTCCATTTTGCACCTCCGTCCAAGTGGCAACTAATACATATAACATTATAGATTATGAAAGAAATTTTATCAACGGAGAAATAAAATATTTCAGAAGTAATAGTTTTTATATCAATATCCGACTACCGTGTTCAATCAAAAAGGACAACAAAGAATATAATTTTTCCTTTATTGCCCTTTTTCAAAATATACTATTGTTATGGTAATGGATTTCCAGAAAAGTCTGCCGTATATAATCCGGGACTCACATATGTAAGTAAAACAAAATCTTTCCCATATTTTTTCAAATCAGATATTGTAATAACATGATATGGTGGTAAATTCATTCTTTTTCTTAAATACTTTCCAAGAACTGCTCCACCTTTATTAGTTGAATCGTCACCATATGATAATTGTTTAGGATATACCATTAGTGGATTCTCCTTTGAAGGATATGCCCTTTGTGAACCCTGAAACGTCATTGTCATCATTTCTCCATCATCCCAGATAACTGTAATTGGATCAGATTTTCGAGTCCTTTTTCCTCCAATAGTGGTTCTGCTAGTCGGATATGGTGGAAATAATATTGGATACTTGTCAAGATGTTCTGTCAAAATTGGTATGTAAGCTTCCATTGCATCTTGTTTTGTAGCAACATTACCATTTTGATTTCCCCAGTTAGGGCCTCCTCTCTGATATGTTTTTTTCTTTCCTTTTTTATCGATTTGGTATAAAGGCATAATCGCTGATAAAGGATTTCCCGAATCTGGTATCTTATCTTTTTTATTTTTCTTCTGTATTTTAACCCTATGTGTAGCTTTGGGAACAATCATAGAATCTGTTATATCAATAGAAATCTTCTCAATCTCACTTGCATACGAATCTAAATTCAAAAGATACTCATCTGATTTCAACTCATCAATATTTAATTCAACAAGCATTTCTGCATTTGTCGAACTGCATAAACCATTTAGGGAACAATTAGCAGATCCAACAAGTGCATTTGATAGTCTATCGTTTTCATAGAACAAATAACACTTAGTGTGAACCCTTTGCGTATGAACAAATTTGAGTTGCAAATTAGGGTACTTTTTACTAATTGCAATCAATTTGTCATAAACAGGTTTTGCTATCTTGTCAATCCCATACATTCCATAATAATACGTAAGAGAAATACCCAGGTCTGCAATCTTTTCAATAATATCTGGTGAAAAATATCCCGTTATTATTGTAACTCTGTCACTGATTTTCACATTATCAATTACATTTTTCTCTAAATCATCTACCAATACCGCCATATATTTCCTCCCAACCTTTTTTGTATAAGTATAACACAATCACAGTAATATCCATAGAAATGAAATAAAAAAAACGGCGGTCAATACACTCTCATGTACCAACCGCCATCAACAATCCTTCTGCTATCTTTCAGCACTTATCGCCTTTTCCATATACACTTTTTTCTTTTCCTGCGGAACCTGTTTCGCCTGTTTTATCTTATCTCTCACAGACGGCTTCTCCATTTTTCTCTCTGATGCCTTCTCTTTCAGATACTGCTCCACTGATTCCAGATACTCCGCCAGCGGTCCTGTTTTATCTTCTGTGATAGGATTGATGTCTACTGCAATACCGGCAACTGTAAATCCATCCTCATGCAGTATATTGAAAAAATCATCTTCCCTGACGGTACCTTTATAGTTCACCACCACATCCAGGTCTGAACCGGTTTTTTCAATTCCCCTGCATCTGCTGCCGGATAAAATCACATTCTCCACCTGTGCATCCAGATCATTTTCTATAATCTTTGCCTGCACATAGTATGAAACCATTTCTTCAATCTCTCCGGCATTCATCCCATCCACCGGATGAAACTTCTCCTGTGTCTGCTTTCGGAAATCTGTAATCACATTTGCTGCCAGCTGGTTTTCTTTCTGTGAAAGCTCCGTCCAGAGACTGCCGATCACATTCATTAGATTATGGTTATCATTTTCCATTAGTTCATAGTGCATCTCCTGACAGGCTGACAATGAAGTAAGTTTCTCTATTCTGCCGTGATAGGTTCTGTACTCCACTTCATCCAACAGCTTTTCTTCCAGCCGGAATGCTTCACTTCCTGAAAGCCTCTCCCAGATATCATCCTTTTCTGAACGGATCACCAGACCATATCCCTCATCATGCCTCTGTTGTACCATGTGAATCCGGTCTTCCTGTCCTTCTATCCGGCATGTAAAATCAAATTCGTTATATCCTGCTTCCCAGTAATATCCTGCCTGGGTGAGTCTGATATCCGTCACCTCTTCTGCAGTTATGCTTATCTTCTCCTCTGCTTTTTCTGCTAAAATCATGTTTTCCATCCTGTTCTCCTTTTTATAAAATGGCGGCACACTAAGGCCGCAAATGTTATTGCTTCGCAAGTTGGCGAGCAGTGCGTCCGTGGTCACGTGACGCGTCTTTACTCGTTGGAGGCACATCCCCAATCCCCTTAAAATGTCATCTTCGATGCCAAGCTGCGCCCTCACTTTGTGAGTGCTGATACATTCCCGCCTCCTCCGGAAATGTAAAAAAGAGACAGCCACCATTTATCATTTTGATGACTGTCTTCCTGTGCTAACGCTGCTGTTCTAGCTTTTTCTTTTTATCTGCTTCTTCATCCCAGGTACGCTGTGCGTCATAGAATGATTCCACATTCTGCTTTGCTATCTGGTATTCACGCATCTCTTTTTTTATCTTTTTGTATTCCGCATAGGCTGTCTTTTTTTCTGAAAGCAGTCTGGCATACTCTTCATTCAGCACTTTTACCTTTGGAATCTTTCCATCCGGCAGTTTGGAAAATGCTTCCTTTGCAGCTTTGTGAAGTATGATCTCATCACGGTGTGCCTCGAAAAATTTCCTGCTGTAACCGGATTTCCTGTAGGCAACATACGTGTCCCTGGTCTTGGAATAGTTGATGATGTGAGTCTTTATGACTTTGTTTTCTGCCATCTTCGTTTCTGCATCCTTGATGGTTTTCATCAGTTCCCGGTATTTCTTTGCACTGCCATTTACCAGAGCATCCAGGGTTTCCTTATCGTGAATGTCATGCTGCTGTAAAAATAATATGGACTCGGCAAACTGTTTCACATTATATTTCTTCGCCCAGCGTACATATCCTCCACTCTTGCCCTTTGCCATTTTTTCCTGAATGTCAATCACCAGGTCAAACTTCCGCTTTTCCTGTTCTGGTGTTTTTTCTGTTTCCGGCTTTTCCTGTTTTTCAGGAATCTCCATTTCTCCGGCAATCATTTTTTTCAGATTTTCCTCTGAAAATTCTTCTCCCAGAGAACGGAATCTAATAAACCGCTTCTGTCCTTTTCCCATAACTGCGGTATGTGCCCCGCGCTTGATTGCATATTCTTTTTCCTGCAGCATGAGAAGAAAACTGTCGAAGTCTGTCGGATGTTGATGAAGGCAGTCTATGATATCTGCCCTTATGACATCCCTTTTTGTAATGCGTTCCGGATATTTTTCTCTCTTTGCCCTTTCACTCGGTTTTGATTTTGGTATGATTGACAGTCCATGCTCCAGACAGATAATGTCGCTTAGTCTCTGCAATGCCAGTCCGGAAAACCAGAAGTCGCGGAACTTCCGGTCACAGTCAAGGTTCGTGGAATTAAAAATGATATGATTATGAACATGGGCTTTATCTACATGGGTTGCCACGATAAATGCGTGTTTTCCTTTTGTAAATCTCATGCCCGTTTCATATCCGACTTCATTCGCCTCTTCCGGTGTTATCTCTCCCGGCTTGAACGACTGGCGTATCTGATAGGCAATAACATCACCTTTGGGCTGCCTGCCGGTTGTCTGGATATATAATTTCTTTGCCTGCAAAAATTCCAGATCAACAAAATCAGGATTGCACTCATAGGATGAAATGTATTTTCCGTCATCTGTCTTCTCATCATTTTTCGCATAGTCCGTCCTGTCTTTCAGACATTTCTGCACAGACATTCCTTTATTCTGATGCATTGCTATCAGCTTGGTTGCCGCCATTGTTCCACCTGCCTTTCATCAGATCAGTGCTGTCAGCTTATCAAGCACCTTTCTCATTTCCTGTAAAATTTCTTTCTGGCTGTTCTTCACTTCCTCGATATCCTCACGGTAAATGCTGCCCGATTCGTTGGCTTTCTTCGCATACTGATTCAGGTTGTTTCCTGATATCTGTAACAGACGGAGGATTTCTTTTAAGTCAGTCATATCCATGACGATCACATATCCATAGAGCGCCATCCGCAGAAGATAAGCAGACAGGTTTTTCATCCCTGCCTGCTCCATGCGTTCCTTTATCCGGTCAATCTCATCCTGTGTCACACGGAAATGAATGTACTTTGTCTTTTCTACCATCCTGTGATTTCCCTTTCCATGCAGCATACAGGTGCCGGCTTTTTCTCCGGTTCCGGCAACGGTGGTCTGCACTGCTCCTTTAATTTTTCAAGTACGGATTTCTTTTCATCCGGCTTTACCTGGTTATGAAAGAACTCCGGCTCCTGCTTCACATTGTTGATCACTCCGTCAAAGTTATTGTCATTCTGCTCCACCATATCCTCAATCCCACGCATGGGATTTCTGCTGATGGATGGTCCTGCTCCGGCTGCTTCCTCCGGTCCGCCGCTGATATCATCCGTTACTTCCACCTCATACTCTCCGTGGATTTCATCCCACTTTTTAATTTTTCTTGTTTTTGCCTTTTCCATGTGCTGCTCCCCCTTTCGCAAATTCAAGGGCGAATACTGCCCTGTTCTTTTCATCCGTTGTCATTACAACCGTGGCATCATATGTATTGCCCGTCTTTTTGGACTTACAGCCTTTGAGTGCTGCCTTTCCTTCTGACAAAAGTTTTACCGCTGTCTGCTTGGTCATCTTTTTTCCGATTGCCTCAAAGAAACGGTTTTCCTTCCAGAGTGCAAAGCCGCAGCTCCTGTCCTCACAGGAATAACATTTCTGTTTCTCTACCACGTGCTTTCCACAGCACGGACATATTCCAATCTCTTCAAGAGCCGGATGCATGAGAACTTCCGCATCCTCAATCACCCTGTAGGTTTTAACCAGTTCCGTGATCATCTGCTCTATCTCATCCATAAAGGAATTATCTGGGTAAGCTCCTCGCTCCACATCCAGAAGTTTCTGCTCCCACTCTGCTGTCATGGATGGTGACTGGATTTCCTGTGGTACGACTGTAATAAGTGCGGTGCCTTTATGTGTGGGAATCAGATATTTGGTTTTCTTATTTCCTTTTCTTTCCACGAATCCGATACGCACCAGCTTCTCAATCGTTGCCGCCCTTGTTGCGGATGTTCCTATGCCTTTTCTCTCCACCTCATCAGAAGTTTCCTCTGCTCCTGCACGTTCCATTGCAGACAGTAATGAGTCCTCTGTAAATCTCTGCTTCGGTGTGGTCTTTCCTTCCGTGATCTTCTGCTCACTGACCGGATAGGATTTTCCTTCTGTCAGGCTGTCAATGAAAGCAAGTACATCTGCATTCCCACTTTGGTCTTCATCATCTTTTTCGGAATCCGTGCTCTCTGCTCCACTGCCAATGATCCATTCCTGAATCTCCCTCCAGCCTTTTTCCTTCATGATCTTTGCATTTGCCTTAAAGGTAATATCTGCACAGGTAAACTCCACATCCGTCACATTCTTTACTGCTGCATCTCCGACTGCTGCCAGAAGTCTTGCTGTGATAAGGCTTAGAATCTTCTGCTCACCGGATGGCAGCTCACTGAAATCTGTATCCTCCACATTTACGGTAGGGATGATCGCATGGTGGTCAGTAACCCTGCTGTTGTCAATTACCCTGTCTGCATGTACCGGAAGATTTTTCGTCCATCCGAACTTGCTTTTCATTTTAGTGATAAGCTCATACATGCTGTTTTCCATGTCCTCTGTCAGATACCTGCTGTCTGTTCTCGGATAGGTGACCAGCTTTTTTTCATAAAGACTCTGCGTATAATCAAGAGTCTGCTGTGCAGTGAATCCCAGAATTTTGTTGGCATCCCTCTGTAATGCTGTCAGGCTGTAGAGCTGTGGTGCCTTCTCCTGCTTATCCGTTTTCTGCAGCTTTGTTACGGCTGCCTTCTCTGCATTTTTTACATTTTGCAAGGCTGCCTCTGCATCCGCTTTCTTCTCATACCTGTCTGACAATGCAGTTACTCCGGCACTCTTAATTGCAATCCTGTAAAATGGCTTTGCCACAAATCCTTCAATCTCTGCCTCACGTTCTACGATCATGGCAAGTGTTGGCGTCATGACACGGCCGACATTTAATGTCTGCCCGTACAGGGTGGAAAATAACCTGGTCGCATTCATGCCGACAATCCAGTCTGCGCGTTCCCTGCAAAGTGCAGCCTTATACAGATCATCATACTCTGCACCATTTTTCAGATGAGAAAAGCCATCCGAGATTGCCTTGTCTTCCATAGAGGAAATCCAAAGGCGCTCGAATGACTTTCTGCATCCTGCCTGATGATATACAAGACGGAAGATCAGCTCTCCTTCTCGTCCTGCATCTGTCGCTTCCACCAGGGAAACAACATCATCACGCTTCATTAAGTTTTTCAGAATTCCGAACTGCTTTCTTGTGGCATCCGCTGTCTGGTAGTTCCAGCTGTCCGGTAAGATTGGAAGATCTTCATATCTCCATTTCTCATATTTTTCATCATAGGACTCCGGCGGTGCCAGCTCTACCAGATGCCCCACGCACCAGCTGACGATATATCCATTTCCTTCCAGATATCCGTCTTCTCTTTTATCTGCTCCGATCACCTTCGCTATGGACTGCGCCACCGAAGGCTTCTCTGAGATTACTAATTTATATGACATTCAATTCCTCCTTTTGCTGTAAAAAATAGCACCTTACTCTACCTTCCTGTCGAACCAAATGCTCCTTTCCCACGTTCTTTCCACCCATCAAATGTGAAATCCGGTATCAGCACCGGCATGATCACAAGCTGTCCGATCTTGTCTCCGGCATGAATCTCATACTGCCTGTCTCCGACATTTGAAATGATGGCATGTACTTCTCCGCGGTACCCTGAATCAATCGGTGGCAGCTCGCATACAATTCCTTTTGCACTTAATCCGCTTCTTGGAAATATGTACCCTGCATATCCATCTGGTATCATAAGTCCGAAACCAAGCGGTATTTTTACAACCTGGCCCGGCTGTATTGTTTCGTCCATTGGGCTGAACACATCTGCTCCGGCATCATTGGCATGTGCCCTTTCAGGACTCTTTCCTCCAAAGTCAATCAGTCTTATCTTCATCCTCTGCTCCTTCCTCCAAAATCATATTTGCTGCAAGTTTTGGAAAATCAATTCCTATAATGTCGGATGGTGTCAGATTCTGAGGTATGCACTTTCCGCAGGTCATTTTTCCTTCCTCGCATCCGCCATTCATGCAGAATGGTCCGCTGTCTGAAAATAGCTCTGCATTCTGCTCCATCAGCTGCTCCCATATAAGCAGCATTACATATCTGGTCTCTTTCGTATTTCTTCTGCACACCCTCTGTCGGATCATGTGTTTCCACTGATAGGGTGTTGCACTGATCAGAAGAATGTTCCTCATTCCCTGCGGTGCACAGTATCCGGCAGAATCATTATCAACTCCTGACGCAATCAGCCTCTGATAGTTTTTCATGGACTGGCTGCACTGTTCCAGATATGCCTCTTCCTGTCCGGTTCCCATCATGTCATAGGGAATCACAAAATCCTCTACGCCTGAATAATCACTGTACTGTAGGCTTGCAGACATATATTTCACTTCGTTCTGGTGCCTCGTTATCTGTGCAAGAAATCTTCTGGAAGCACCGACCACAACCACATTGATGATTCCAAATTTCTGTATGGTCGGATGCGGCAGCTTCACAAGATTTGCCACGGTTGATCTCTGATATGGTTTTTCATAAAGGTCCATAAAGTCATTCAGGCAGGAAATCTGATGGCCTCTCTGTGTCAGTCTGGCTGCACACACCATCAGTTTCTCTGCCTGGTCAATGGATTCCGGATTTAATATCTTCACTTCAATTTTCTTCACTTGTCTCCTCCTCTGCTAGCGCCCTGAGAATAAGAAGATAACAGATACTGTCCGTGATCTTTTCATCCCACTGCTCTGCTGTATATTTTCTGTCACCTACACACATATCAGAGACAGACACCAGATGCTTTGAAAGCATCCCCATGAGTGCTGCCTTTGGTGTGGAATCCATAAGCACCGCAGCTTTCCTGAAATGTGCCAGCCTGTCTGCTGCTGTTCCCTTTATAGCTCCTGGCGCATATTCCACACCCTTGCTGATCAGGATATCCTTACAGTGCTCCATTTCTTTTGTAACAATGTTGTTGAATTCCTTCTGTATCATTCACGTTCCTCCTTCGCCGCTGATTTTATTTTTGCTGCCGGTCTCTCGGATGACAGGATTTTCTGCTTATCATGGATTTTCCCGACTACAGATTCCTTTTTCTCCTGTTCCTTTATAAGTGTCGGATCATGCTTTACCTTAAAATCCACCAGCTCCATCACGTATTCAGGCATGGTTCTTCGTCCCAGCTCCCACTCCTGCATTGTCCGGTATGGAATATTCAGATATTCCGCAAAGTCTTTCCTGTTCATCCCTGTGGATTCCCTGATTTTCTTAAACTGCCCGGCTGTTGCCATCTTACTTTCATCTGACATTGGATTCCTCCTTTACAGGTGGCTTGGTCTTATGTGATACAATCTCTGCCTTTTCCCTGTTCTCCTTAATCTTGGACTTGATGGACACCCGGCCTGCTACTTTTCTTTTTGGCTTGTCTGATACCTTATCTGCTGTCAGCCTGATATCCGTATCTGATGCTTTTTCTGCAGGTGCCTTGGTATCAGGATTAGTCTCAACCGGAATAAACCCATGCTCTTTTGCCGCTTCCGTTATCTTTGCTGCAAGCCCTGACACAAAAGGATTTTCTGCCTTTTCTGCTTCCAGTCTCTGCTCCCTTTTGTTCAGCCATTCAAGCTGATGGTCTATTCCTGTGATAAATTCACTGGCGGTCTGTCTGATTGTATCAAGGGATGCCCGAAGCTCCGGCACTTCTTTTCCTTCTGACCATCCCGCCACATATCCGAAAGAATAATCAGACGTATTGATTCCGTAATGCTGGCATACCACATAAGCAATGCTTTCCGCTTCACACTCTATGGTGTTCTTTGACAGCTTTTCGGCACCCTTCACATTATCCGGATCATGCAGCTTCTGGTGTGCCATTTCATGCACCAGTGTCTTGATGGTCTGCACCTCACTCATGCCATCCTGTATCGCAATCCTTTTTTCGCCCTTATGGTAATACCCCTTTGCCTCACCATCTATCAGCTCAAAGCTGATCTTTACAGGACAGATTGCCTGCAGCGCTGTGATAAGTTTCGGATAGCCTTCAATGCTTCCGACCAGTTCATTTACGCCAAGTGCCGGAAGTTCCTTTCCGTCTGTCTGGCTCAGGTCAAAAGTTTTTACCACCTTAAAAGCCCTGATGGTCACTTCCACTTTTTCCTTAACCGGCTCCCCGTCAGCATCAAGAACAGCCCTGCCCTTTTCGTCATACTTGGTCTGCTCGCGTTCCACCTTGTATGGTGCCGGTGCAAGAATGCTGATTCCTTTTTCTCCTTTTTTCACGTAACGCCCCATCTCTTTCCAGCCTGTAAAGGACTGGCACAGGCTGGCATCCGGTTTCTGCATCATAATGAGCATCTGGTTGTTGATGGAATACCTTGGAAATTTTGCCATGACATTCAGGTAATTCTTATAGTTTTCTCCCTGGAAGACATCCTTCACTCCCTGTTCCAGCTTGTCCGTGATCGTCTTAAGCTCATCCGCCTTTTTCTCCCTGCCCTCGATCCACTGCACTCTTTTCTGTACCGGCTCCGGTATTTCCCCTTCGATCTTTGCATCCGGCATTGCATGGATGATCTCTGCAATCATCTGCTGTGCCCTTCCATTTTCTGCGATTTCCGGTACATATTTAAGCATATCAAGGTCAATCGTTTTTCCTCTTACGATATCCATTTCCGTATAATCGTCCGGCTTCTCCTTATCTGCAATCCTGATTCCTACTGACGGTATGCCATGCATCCTGTCAGGCGGGATTGCTTTCAGCTTTTCCAATGCATCAGACACTGTTCTGATGTCCTCATGAAACTCTCCCATGTTATGGAATTCCCCGCATTCTGCGACCGTAAAAGTCACGACTGCATCTGCTTTTTCCTTTACTGTATTTTCTGCCACCTTAAATCCCTCCAGTTCTATTTCATCCAGATTTTTTGTTAGTTTTAGCGAGGACAGGGGAAGTACATCATGCTGGTGAAAGGAATAATAATCCTTCCCCGGTCCTACTATGATGTGATCCAGGAATCTGATACCCATAAGGTCAAAAATGTTCTTCATCCTGGCTGTCAGAGTTATATCCTCCGTGCTTGGCTGGCACTTCCCAGATGGATGGTTATGAACCAGCATCACAGCTGACGCATTGGAAAGCACCGTACTTTTTAAGATTTCCCGCGGATGGGCTATCGACTGGTCGAGGGCTCCCATGCTGACCACATTCATGTTGATCGGTCTGGTATCTGACTTAAGATTCACGATAGCAACCACTTCCCTGTCATAGTCCTTGAGCATATCTGCCATGACCTTTACCACTGCTTCAGGACCATCAAAAGGAATGTCACTTAAAAGAGGCGGCATCTCCACCATACGGATTGCCACCTGCTTTAACTTAAATCGATTCTCCTGCTCTTTTTTATCCGGTACATCCCTGTCATTCTTATAAAATCCGGGTTCCGGATGCACTCCGCTACTGTACATCACCGGCACCATCCTTTAAGGGAATGGTCATGGAAAACTCCCTGTCTTTCATGCTTTTTAATTTATGAAGGACTGATTCCTTAGTGGATGTCCTGCCTTTTCTCTTCTTTTTTGAGATATCCTGCCATGCATTTACATATCCCATATATCTGCTCTTTCTTGCCATTTCAGCGTTCTCCCTTCTCCTTTGACTGCTCCTTTTTTCTCTGAACACATGCTGTTTCCTTTTTCTTTTCATTCAGGTCTGCTATCACGGATTCCTTTGGCTCCGCACGCAGCATTCTCTCCTTTATCCTTTTTATCTGCTCCCTGGTAAGAGGCTTCTCCACAATGCTCCTGTGAAGGATCTTTCCAATCGGAAGCCATGTGACATCCTTCCCTGCTTTTTCCTGCTCCATGATGAACTTCATGTGTGATGCCGAAAACGCCGGATTCATGTAATGGTCAAGGTTCAGATTTTCCCTTGCTGCTTCATACAGCACTTTCCTTTGTGCCGGTTTGAATTCATCCATATTTCTGCCAGCATCTGCAAGGGCTTCCTCAATCCGCATGGATGCCACTGATTTCAGGACATAATCATCTTCCACAAATCCGCTGTTGTAATCTGCCACGGCTTTTTCAAACCTTGCCTTTTTCTCTTCCGGCGTCAGCTGTTCAAATTCCTTATCTTCCATGGACTCCTCCTTTCGGAAAAAGGCAGCCCGAAAGCTGCCTCATTCCTGTAAATGCTATTCCTCGTCCGGATCATCTTCCCCGGTATATTCATCATCCGAAACATCTTCATCCTCTGTTGCTGCTTCCGGTTCATCTGCATCCTCTCCGGCTTCCTCTTTGATATCCATATCAGAAAGGTAATCTTCCTCGTCATCATCAAAGTAGTCAGCATCCGGATCAGGCATATCTGCTTTCTTCTTTCCCTTATTGGACTTCATGTACATAAATCCGCCGATACCGCCTAATGCAAGGACAAGAACTGCCGCCATGATTCCTGTTACATTGGTTCCTTTCTTTCCTGTTTCAGGTGCAGCCTCTGTTGCCGGTGTGTCTGACAATGCCTCTGTTGTCTGCTCCGTGGTGCTCTCTGTCTGCTTTTCTGCGGTGGTGTCCTTTTTAGAAGTTTCCGTTGACTTTGTCCCGTCCTCATCCATGAGTGCCATAAGGTCTGCCTCATCTACAAGATTGAGGAAATGCACGGTCTCTGTTCCCTTATCATCACGGTCTATGATGATGTAGAAATAATTACCGGACTTGGTTGTGACTGTGATAAACTGCTTGCCGCCTGCTTCCACGGAACCGTAATCATCCACCAGATTCATGTTGCCATCCGGTGTAAGAGGTCCGAAGCTTTCCTGACTGGTCTGCTCCTCTGTCTCTGTGCATTCCGCATCACCTTCCACATGTGCATCCGCACCCTCGCAGAAAGTGTAATCATACAGGCATAATTCACAGTCTTCATTGACTGCTCCCTCGCTGCATTTTTCCTCACAGGTACAGGTCACTTCCTTACTCTGTGCAAATGCTGTTACAGGTGCCATGCCTGCAAGGGCTGTCATTCCCATGACCATTCCGCCCATGATCTTTGCCATAAATGCTCTCTTTGTGTTATTCATTTTCTTCATCTGAAAAATCCTCCTCTTCGTTCTCTGATTCATATTCATTTTTTCTGTCTGCTTCCGGCTCTTTTTCCATTGCCGGAGTAATCTCACCTGTTGGAACAGGCACCTGGCCGCTTAACATTTCCTGCAGCCTTCCGCTGTTGGCAAGCTGTAAGAACTGTGCCAGCTGTTCCGGTGATAAGTTGTAGGATGCAACATCACTGACAATCTGCTGGTTTTCCTCTTCCTTTAACTTTGCTTCCAGCTGCTTTACCTTTGCATCCGCAGCATCCCTTTTGGCTTTCGCCTTTTTCAGGTCATCACGGAGCTTGTCTAACTTCGCATACATAAAATCTCTCCTTTCCATTTTGTGGCAGCAAAAAAGCCACCATTGCGGTGACTTCTGCTGTTGTTATTATTTTATTGAATCCTTCCATAGCAGTAGGCATGCGATCTCCAGTAGGATGTGTCATAGGATGCGTACTGTATCGGATTTCCGCAATGGATCATGATCTTGTTGACCGGATCGACCACGATTCCCACATGCGAGGCACCGGACGTATTATAGGTGCCCTGGAAGAATACCAGGTCACCTGCCTGCACATCCGATGCTGCAACCCTGGCTGTCGCATTCTTCCAGCCGTTTGCAGTAAGTCTTCCATAGTTCCAGCCATTGCCACAGTTATTGATGACATAGCTTACAAATCCGGAACAGTCAAAACTTGTGGACGGGCTGCTCCCACCCCAGACATAAGGATAGCCAAGATATTTCTCTGCTTCACTTAGCATGTTGGAAAACTGCTGGTTCGTCAGGTATTCTCCCGGCACCGCATAATTCTCATATTCCGGTGATACTTCCGGATTGGCATACACATTGTCTCCAAAGATATCCGGCTTGTTTCCCCTGGTCTCCAGAAGAAGGTTATACCTCTCCATCTGTTCCGCATTCAGGCCGGCAGCACCCACGGCTGCTGATATTCCGCTGTTGGTCAGCGTGGTATTCAGTATCTTATATTCATACTGCACCTCAACCTCGTAGGACTCATATTCCTGGTATGGCACCGAAACGGTATAAGTATAGGATTCCAGCCGTCCGTTTACGATCCGGTAGCCTGTTCTGTCCTCATCCCTGTAATAGGTTACCCAGTGCCACCTTGTCTCTGTCCTTGTCCTGATTTCTGCAACTTCCGTTGAAGTTAACTTATACTGCTGATTAAATATCTCCTGAAGCTTCGTCTGCACCTGTGACGGCGTATAATTTTCATACAGTACCGTAAGAAGGGCAGCCAGCTCAAAAGGATTGTGGGATATTTCCGCCAGGGAATAGTTATACTCATCATATCCCGGATGGTCAGTCTCGATATTATCAACCCTTGTCTGCAGGTCTGATTCCAGCTCCACATAGTTGTTTTCCACCTGCCTGATATCTGCATCCTCGGCAGTAAAGGAGCTTACCGTTGTTCCACCACTGATGCCACCCACCATGACAGAGCAGGAAGATAATGCTCCCGATACCACAAGAACCACAATCAGAACAATCACGGCAAGTATCATGATAAGCGGATGATCCTCAAAGAACTCCCTGATCATTTCTGCCAGTCTCCCCATCAGGTCCTCTGCCTTATCTGTAAATTTCTTACTGATACTGCCTGCACTGTTTGCAGCTTCCTTTGCCTGCTTATGTGCTGCCGCCTCTGCAAACTCCCGCTGCATCAGCTTTTTTCTGGATGCCTTTACGGTTGCAGACATGGTACTCTCCCCGGCTTCTCCGGCTTCCTTAGCTCCTTTGGCACCCTGCACCGCATCCAGATAGTCACTGCGCTTATGGATTCTGGAAGCATATCTGCTTTCCTTTCCATGCTCCCTGATTTTTCCGATCACTGCCGTTCCGGCTGATAATCCTGCATTCAGACTGTCGGTTCCGCTGTTGTCATCCTCATTCCGGATGACATTTTTCTGTACGGTCTGTACTGCTGCAGTTTCCCGGTGAATCTTACGCCTGCCCTGTTTTTTCATCTTCCGCAGTTTCCGGCTCTCCGATACAGTCAGGCTGTTGTCCTTCTTTCCATAGCGCAGCTTCTCACGATAGCTCTTATTAGCTGATGTCTCATTTTTCAGCTTGCTGCCATAGGACTTTGTGTTTTCATTCTTTTTCCTGTCTGTGCCATGATTCCGGGCGGACTTCTTAGCATCCCTTGTATAATTTTCCTCATTCATGCAGTTTCCTTTCCGAAAGAACAGCCGCTTACGCCGGCTGCTCCTTCTTTGCATCTGCCACCTCTGACAAACGTGTTGTCATGATGCGGTAAAGCTCCGTATTTGTCGGAAACCTGTCTACAAAAGGCAGGATCACGTTGCCATAGAATAAAAGCCCTTCACCTTCTCCCGAATGTGTCACATAGGAAAGCTGGTGCGGACTGATATTGAGCTGCTTTGCAAGAATCTGTCTGTCACCTACTGCCTGGTTTAGCATGTAGATAAAATCAGAATTCTCAAAGATGTTCTCCACTTCCTTTGAAGCCAGAAGATCCTTTACGTTCTGGGTGATTCCGGTTGGAATTCCTCCCCATTTTCTGAATCTCTTCCAGATTTCCACGGTATATGCCGCTGTCTGGTCTTCCCGGAGGAGAAGGTGCATTTCATCCATATAGTATCTGGTTGACCTGCCCTGGCTGCGGTTCTCCGTAACCCTGCCCCATACCTGGTCCTGTACCACAAGCATTCCTATCTTTTTAAGCTGCTTTCCTAAGTCCTTGATGTCATAGCATACAAGCCTGTTTGTAAGCTCCACATTTGTCCTGTGGTTGAATACATTCAGGGAACCTGTCACATAGATTTCAAGTGCGGTTGCCACATGCTTTGCCTCTGCTTCCTCCTGTTCAAGAAGTGCCCTGTACAGGTCTTCAAGGACAGGCATGTTCTCCGGTCCCGGATTCTCAAAATACTTCTGATAAATCTGACGGATGCATCTGTCAATGACTGTCTTTTCAACAGGCTGTAATCCATCCTTGCTGCCTACGATAAGCTCACATAAAGACAGGATAAAATCCGCCTTTAATGCAACCGGGTTGTCATCATCCGAATAGTTCATGTTGATATCCATTGGATTGATATACTGGTCGGATGTCGGGCTGATCTTGATGACCTGTCCCCCGAACCTTGCAACAAGAGGTGCATACTCCGCCTCCGGATCTGATATGATGATGTCATCATCCGTAACAAGGAAGCTGTTGGCAATCTCCCTCTTCGCAGAAAAAGATTTACCTGAACCCGGTGTACCAAGAATCAGGGCATTCGGATTTTTCAGCTTCTTTCTGTCCACCATGATCATGTTGTTGGAAAGTGCATTTAATCCGTAATAAAGTGCCTCGTCACCTCTCTGGAAAAGCTCCTGTGTAGTGAATGGTACAAAGATTGCCGTGCTTGATGTTGTCATGCCGCGCTGAATCTCGATCAGATTGCTTGCAAGCGGAAGCGTGCTCATAAGCCCCTGCTCCTGCTGGTAATCTAGCCTTACCAGGTTGCAGTTATGCTTCTGTGCAATGGATGCCGCCTGGAATACATTGTTTTCCAGCTCCTGCTTTGTCTTTCCTGTATTCATCACAAGGAATGTAAGAAGAAACATTCTCTCATTCTGCGACTGCAATTCCTTTAATAATGCCTTGGCATCCCTGCCATAGGTTGCAAGGTCGGAAGGAATGATATCCATGTCATAACCGGCTCTCACTGCCTTTTTCTGCTCCTCAATCTTGGAACGGTCAAGCTCCGTGATTGTATGCTTGATAGTCTTGATTGCCTCATTCTGGTCTACGGACTGGATATGCATGGTCACGATCTGGCTTGATTCCATGGAAAGGAAATCTGCCAGAAGCCTGTCGCTGATATCCGATGCATCAATCGAAAGAAAGCTCATGCACCCATACATTTCCCCGATCTGAAAATATCTTCCTGTAGGAAATGAAAAACTGCTCGGCGCAATAAAATCCTTCACTGACAGTCCGCTTCCTGCCAGGTACTTCCAGTCAAAACGGAATTTTGCATCATCCCCCATGTGAAACTGCCTGTGCATGAGTTCCAGCCTGTCTGCTCCGTTTAAGCTCTCTGCCTGCACTCCCAGTCTCTTGAAGTTATTAAGGATGTCCGTTTCGATATGGTTAAGCCTTGGCTTTGCTGTCTTCATGGACTCCGCATGAATCCCGAATGTCAGGTACTTTGTCTTGGTAAGACCGTTGTTTCCTGCCTCCATCTGGTGAAGAAGCACTTCCGAATACTCATCCCTTACATCATCAAATCCGTCATTTTTATGGGAAATGGCAATGCTCTTTTCAAAGTCGGACACATCCGTTGCCATGTTCTCAAAGGACAGCTGAAAGTTAATCGAGCTGTCAAAAAAGTTAAGGAAGGAACACCATTCCTCAAAAATCTCGGTCTTGTCCTCCTGCTGTGCCAGCTGGTAGTTGATGTCCTGGAACTGCACCGTCTTTGTATAATAATCCGTTCCCACCCTGCATATTCCGTCCGGAAACATCCTCTCAAAAGGAATGCTCTGCTGTGCGGTTCTTGGTGTTCCGTCATTTTTCTTTGCTTTTCTTACGATTTCCCTTACTGCCTTCTGGTCTGCTTTGCTTAATCCCTCCGGCATGGTAAATGTTCTTGTCTCCTGATTTTTCTTTCTGAGAAAGTCTAACAATCTTCTCTACCTCCATTTCTGCCTGTGCCTGCCGCACAAGTGCTGCGTAATAGTTATCCGTCACATACGGACGTGTCTTCGGCCTTTTGAATACTGCCTGTATCATGTTGTTTAATATGACTTCCAACGGCTGTCCGTTCTTTTCATACATGGCAAGGAAAAAGAATGGCATCATAATCACCATCATTCCCATGACTGCCGTGTTGACCTTCACTGCTGTTTTGAGCAGAAAAAATGACGGTACTCCGATGAGTGCCGCCATGCCGAAACAGATCAGCTGCCGTTTGGTCAGATTGAACATCACTTTGCTTTTTACTTTTGTCAGGTCCCTTGGGACACTGATATATGATGCTGCCATGCTCTGCCTCCTTTTAATGTGCGTGTAAGATGCTTCTTGCCACTGCCCCGGTCTTGAATAAGGTAAAGGCTAACAGGATCGTAAAGCCCATGACCTTCCAAAGAGAGGCAATGATATCCGTACTGAATGCTACTGACTGGATCAGGACTGCGTAGATGCCCACGCATACCATGATCAGGAATCCCTGGAATCCTAATGCAAAAAGGCTCCTTAAGTAATTCTGCCCCATCATGCTCTGCTCCTTGTTTCCAAAGGTTGCAAACGGAATAGGTGCAAGGCTGACCATAAGGTAAATCTCCACCATTCTTCCGTTGATGATCACAAATATGATTGCCGCCAGAATGTACATCAGAAACTGCACTATGAATGACTGCAGGAATACCGCGATCAGGCTTCCAAGCCCCATTGCCTCCAGCGTGCCCTGCATGGATGCCAGCGCACTGGCATCCACAGCGGTGCTTCCCGTTATGATGCCTCCTGCCTGCCGGACCACACTCTGCGATACATCAAAGACCGCCATGGTAATATCAAAGGTATGGGTGATCAGCTCCACTGCAACAAATGTCTTGAAAATCCATTTATAAATGAACCATGTTTCAAAACTTGCAAGGTTGTTGTAGCTGATGATGAGCTGTATGAGCTCATAACACGCAATGAATGTCAGAAGCACGCCTGCAACCGGCATGATCACATTTTCTGAAAGATTCCTTACCATGCTGAATACCTGCGGCATGAAACTGCTCGGCGTCTTTCCCACCTCTGTGGCAATCTGCCCCACCTGGTCATTGACTGATGCAAAGGTGTTGGTAAGGTTATCCATGATTCCTGATACAAGCACTTCCTTCAGCCAGTCCGTTATCTGCTGAATTATGCTATGCAAATGTTTCCTCCTTTCTTCCGGGACAGCTTATTTTCCTGCCGCCCCGGATATCCCGATGTTTCTTAGAATAAGCCTGAAAGAAGTGGTACAAGGGTTGTTCCGATAAGGGCTACACCGCCGCCTGCCATAAGCTGCTTCATTCCCTGGCTCTTCGCTCCGGGATTATCGTTGCCGTATCCTTCCATAAGGTTGATTGCACCCCAGATTCCAAGACCTGCTCCGAGTGCTACCACCAAAGTCTGTAATGTTCCTACTGCGCTTGTAAAAAATGCCATAATGTTTGTCCTCCTGATTTTGTATTATTTTGACTTTTTGCTTTATTTACGGCAGTTTTCATATTCTGCCGAAATTCATTGAAATTCTTTTCGGACATTTAAAAAGGACCGGCAGCATGATCACTGTTCCGGTCCCGCGTCCCTCAATATTCAGTTGTCATTTCCTGCGTGAACCTGCCACGCCCTTTCTTAGAAAAGTCCGGAAAGTAAAGGCACAAGTGCTGTACCGATAAGGGCTACTCCGCCGCCTGCCATAAGCTGCTTCATTCCCTGGCTCTTCGCACCTGGGTTATCATTGCCGTATCCCTCCATAAGGTTGATTGCACCCCAGATTCCAAGACCTGCTCCAAGTGCCACTACTAATGTCTGTAAAGTACCTACTGCGCTCTGAAAAAATGCCATAATTGTTGTTCCTCCTGTTTTGAACTTTTTTGATTTTTGTGTGATATACTTTTTCCTTCTGCCCTGACCAAAGGGCGGTTTACGGTTACGTGCCGGTCTCCCTGCAGTGATTCCGGCTATGCGCGCATATTACTCTACTATTGGGGAGTAGTTTATTCCCCTGTTGCAGAGTATATAAAAAACTCCATACACCAGTCTTTATCACTGATATAAGGAGCTTCTTACTTTGTCATGTCGATGACTTCGTACTCGTCATCTGCTTTGAGCTTTAAGCTGTGGTCAAGAAATTTCACTACATCAAAATAGTTTTTCTTGTCATAATCAGCCGTGAGCTTATAATTCGGATGCTGTGTCAGATCATATTTATCTGACAGGAATGGTCTTACACCACGGACCTGCACGATACACTTCGAGCCGTCCATGACCGCCAGTTCATCCATTGTCATCAGATCCTTTCCAAGTTTCTGATAGTTCATGTTGTAGCTCTCCTGGGACCCCTTTGACTGACCTGTGTTATACATATCAATGGTCTCTTTTCCAAGAATCGCATTTAAGTCTTTTAAGGTTGTCTGCTCCGTACCGCCAAGGAATATCTGTGAATCCATATTTCCTATGATGGTATCTGCATTGTCCTTATAGATTGCTTTCAGCTGCGATTTTGCCTGTAACACCAGGCACGCTGATATTTCCCTGCTTCGTATGGTGGCAACCAGCTTTTCAAGGTTTGGTATCTGCCCGATATTTGCTGCCTCATCAATCAGGCATCTTACATGTACCGGAAGCCTTCCCCCATATACATCATCTGCCTTTTCACACAGAAGATTGAACATCTGCGTATACACCATGGATATCAGAAAATTAAAAGTTCCGTCCGTATCTGACATGATCAGAAACAGCGCTGTCTTCTCATCCCCCAGGGTATCAAGTTCCAGTTCATCATAGGCTGTGATCTCCCTTAGCTCCCTGATATCAAAAGGTGCAAGTCTGGCACCACAGCTTACAAGAATGGATTTTGCTGTCTTGCCGGCTGCCAGCTTGTACTTGGCATACTGCCTTACTGCAAAATGGTCCGGCTCCCTTTCTGCCAGTTCATCAAACATCAGGTCAACAGGATTCTTGAATTCCTCATCATCCTCCCTGACTTCCATTGCATTTATCATTTCAAGCAGCGTTGCAAAATTCTGCTCCTCTTCCGGTGCCTCATAATGGATATATCCGATCAGCGCCGTATATAAAAGCGTTTCTGCTTTCAGCCAGAAATCATCCCCACCCTTGCTCTCTCCTTTGGTATTCGCTATCAGCGTTGTTACCAGTTTCAGGATGTCCTTTTCCGAATGGATATAGGCAAACGGATTGTAATGCATGGACTTTGTAAAATTGATTGTGTTAAAAATCTTGAGCCGGTAGCCTTTCTTATAAAGGGCTCCGCCCACTTCATTTACAAGTCCGCCTTTGGGATCAGTCACAACGTAGGATGAATGCATCTGCAAAAGATTCGGCTTAATGAAGAATCTCGTTTTACCTGAACCGGAACCTCCGACTACCAGGACATTCTTGTTTCTGGCATACTTCGGCAGCTTTGGTCTGCTGCTCATGGTGATGCGCTCTGTCTGTGACAGGATCACGTTGTTGGCAAACTCCTGATCTTCAAATGGTTCTATATCCGCATGCTTTCCCCATCTTGCTGATCCGTATTCCTCATTATGCCGGAACTTCTTTGCATTTTTACCTTTCAGGTATACTGCAAGCCTGAGTGCCGCACCACAGGCAGCTCCCACCAGAAGATCCATGGGATGCAGGCTCGGAAGTGGATTGGAAAATGCAGCCCCGAAAGCTCCGTCAAGAACCAGGCTCTGCACCTTCTCTGACATATTTGTTCCGGATGCCAGTCTCCATGCCTCTCCAAGATTGGTTGCCACAAGCCCGATAATGATATAGGGGATGTTAAGGATCAGCTTCTTTTTTATATTAACTGTACTCATAATGACCTCTCCTTCTTTTTCTCCACTACCTTCTTTGGAATAGCTGCCACAATCTCCTTGAACTTCTTTAATTTTTCCAGTACGCTAGTCTTCTTCACAGACGATTTCTTTATCTGCTTTGCAGCATAATCATTAAGAATCTGTGTGACTGCATCCTGGTCCTTTGCCTTGAAAAATATGGTATATACCGGCGGTTCCTGTGACTTGTCCTTTACTACTGCAAAATCAACGCCATATTTCTTGGCAATCTTCTGAAAATCCTTCAGGCCTTCATCTGCAAGCGGAATGGTCGATACTCCCTGTCCCTGCCTGATCAGAGTCTTCACAGACTGCTTTCCTTCTGTCGGATGAATCTTCTGACCGATTGCGTGTCCGGCAGCCTTGGCAGGTTTCCCAACTGCAAATTTCAGACCTTTCATAAACATTTTTAAGGTAGGCTTCGATACAACTATGGCCAGCTTTATTGACTTGTCTTTTACAAAATCAAAGGATTCCCTGCTGACTTGATCATTCAATATTTCTCACTCCTTCCCATCAAAAAAACAGCCATCAGGCTGTAATCCACAAAGTTACTCTTCTTTTTTATTCTTATCCACACCAAGGACTCCCCTCATTGTGGATGACGCCACATGAAAACGGTTTGCTATTGCGATATCCGTAAGCACCGTTTCATTTACTGCTGTTCCGCATACTACAAGGATTCTCGATCTTCGCAGCATATCTTCTGACATATCCGTATAATCCTTATATTCATCTGCATTGCTTATATCTATGATATCCGGCAGATACAACAGCGGACATATCGGCGTATATCCTGCCTCATACAGTTTCCGGCAGTATCTTTTTGCTGACCTTTTCGCCCTGCTCCTGTCATCGCTCCACGCAGAGGTCACATAAGCCCATGGTTTGTTATTCATAGAATCCTCCTATCCCAGCTGGTATGCCTGTATTCTGTACTGCCCCATGGCAAAGGTGCTCATGCGTCCGGCCATCTGTTCCATAATGTTATCGATATCCTCCCTGCCAAGACCTTTCAGACCATAATCAGATCTCATTACAAGAAATCCGCCCAGGAGATATGCATTTCCATCCACAACAATCCTTCTGTCCTCATCATAGACAAGAATATAGTCAGACTTCCCGATCATTTCTGACATACAGTTTTTTCCGAAGTCGTCAATCAGCGATAACGCATCCTGCACACTGATATAGTGAAGCTCCTGATCCATGTCCACGTAGACTGCATACTCCGCAGGAATCATCACCTGCATGATCTTCTCCAGCTCTGTCACTGCGTTTTCCAGATGTTCCATAATATAATTCATGTTGTTGTTATTCAATTTCTTCTCCTCCTATATTTTTCCTTCTGCCATATCGTGGCTGACTTCTGCACGGTAATAGCTGTCGATTGTTGCCGGGGCATTGTAAAGTGCCGCCAGCAGATACTGTTTGATGTTCCTTATTTTTGCAGTACTTTCCTGCAGGCAGTTCATCACATACCGGATGTGCTCCATGTCCAGCTTCATAAACCTGCTCTTTACCACATCCACCGGTTTTTCATCCCCGGCGATCACAATGGTCTTTTTCTTTGAGCAGACCACATCAAGAATAAGCTCCCTGATACCATCCAGAATGCCGGTATCATACGGATAATCTGTTTTTAATGCTTCTATTCCGAGCTGTTCATCCAGATATGCCTCATATCCCATCCTATCCTCATCCTCTGATAAGATAGGATTAGTATTATTAAATTCAGTATTATTGTTATTAGTATAATTAGACCGGAAATTATTCGAGTCTTGAACCGGAGTTTTTACGATTCCTGAATCGGAATTATTCCGAGTCTTGACCGGTAAATTATCCGGGTCTGAAAAGTTTTTCACATATATGAGAGTCGGCTTGCCCTGTCCTCTCCTTACACGTTCTATCAGACCAAACTCTTCCAGTTCTAATAGATATTTTGTTGCTGATTTGTCCGAACAGTTCATTGCCCGCTGTATGGATTCAAGTGTAAATATGATATACACATGACCTTCATCATCAATCCAGCCGTTTTCCATTGAAAGTGATACCCGGTCCAGCAGAAGTCCATACAATACCTTTCCTTCTGTTGATATACTCTGAAATATACTGTCAGCAAACATCACCCTTGGCACACGGAAAAATGCAAACTGTATCGACTGAATCTCACTATAATAGCCAAAGCCCATATCAGGCACCCTGCACCAATGCATTTTTCTTCTGTCTGTGGTCTTCCATGATGTTTTTATAGCATGGAAAGCAGAATGATCTTCCATATCCGTAAGGACACTCTTTGCTGCAGTTGCATGGATGGGCTACCGGCTCCTTTGCTCCGATTGCTGATCCGCAGTAACTTCCTGTAACTCCCGTTGTTCTTGCTGCATTGTATTTAGCTGACATTTCTCTTACCTCCGGTATTTTCTGATTAAAAAAGTGCCAGTCCCGTGGTACTTCCACAGGCTGACACTCTGTATTGCGGTATTATCCTAATGACGGTTCCGACTTTGTCTTTGCTGCTTTCTCAATGGTATCTTTTGCAGATGGCTTGGCAGCAACTTCCTTCTGCTTATCCTTCAGGTCTTTAAGCACCGAACCATGCTCTTCTGTCTTTTCATCCAGACCGGCATCCTTCTCCTGCTGTCTTTCCTCATAATGCTCCGCAAGCTCAAAGATGTGCTCCTTGGAATCATAGTGGTATACATTGTCTGAGAGTTTATCTTCAGGACTTACCTCCGTTGCATTGACTTCCTGAACCATATTCTGCAGTTCCCTGAAATCCATTTCTCCCTGATCAGGTACAAGGATAAGTTCATGAAGGGAAGAAGGAAGAATATAGAAGTCACCGCCGAGCTTTTCAGCAGCCTCATCCATAAATCCCTGATATGCCATGACTCCGGCTCCTGAATTCCTGTCAGGAACACTTGCCACATACATCATTTCCTCCGGCATAACATCCATGATTCCAAACATTTCCGCTTCTTCCTTTGGCATCATTTCCAGCATGATCTCATTCATTCCCTGGATCACGGCCGGTCTGATCTTCGGTGCATTTTCAAGTGCATCTTCTTTAAGCTGTTCCTTAGAAACTCCCATCATGTCAATCATGTCATTGGTGACCAGAATGGATGATCTTCCGTTTTTATCACTTGCCACCACAAATCTGTAAACAACCGCCATATCCTCCATCTGTTCATGAGGAATCTTTGAAAGCAGCTCTGCATTGGTTTCAGCGTTGATCACTTCCACAGAAAGTGTATTTTTCATTGTCTCATAGCTTGTCAGCTGACTCACATCCACTTCCGGAATGTGAGTAAGACCGTTCATAATTGCACCGGTTGATTCCGCAAGCACTCCTTCATAATCGCCTGTATGCTGGTAATCGGAAAAAGCATTCTCAATATTGAAGGTAACTCCAATGTTGCTGTCTGCCGGTCTTACCGTAACAGCTTCATAGGTAACATTTGCTTTTTCCACCTCATGAAAACTGATCTTAGGATCTTTAATGCCATACCCTTCAATTTTTCTTGCAATATCTTCCTTAAACTCTTCTTTGAATGTTTCGTAATTCATTTCGTTCCTCTCTTTCTTTTCGTGTAAAAACCCTGTCACTCTGTATTCATCAGGAATGTTTTCAGGTTCGCCATCATAAGGCTCCCTGAATGGTTCCCATGAATTTCTTACATATCCATAGCTCGTATATTGACCGGCTTCACTGATTGCGATATCCCTTCCGTATGCTTCATAGTCGAAATAATTCCTTACCTCATCTGTAAGATGAATTGATCCAAGTTCCTCGATATAATAATGTCCGAGGTCTTCATCATTCTCGATTCTGGGAAAGACTTCATACTTTTCAGGATTATCAATCAGGTTGATGATGTCCTTTACGCTTCCGGTTTCATCCGCAACTTCCATGGCAGCTTCAAACCTGTCAAGTTCGCAGTCATCCAGTTCCATTATTTTGGAAGCCAGATAATTAAGCTCATCCAGATTCTCATACTCGCCAAGCTGTGCAGCCTCCATAAGCCCAGGCACATAACAGTCATAATCAGTTATGAACCATTCTTCATAATGTCCGCCATATCCGTCTGGTGCTCCCGGCTCAATTCCGATCCTTTCAAAGACCTTTTTCAGTTCTTCCTCTGTGGTCGGAAAACTGACCCATTCACCTAAAAGCTCTCCCTCGTTATATTTTCCGAGGTTTGTAATATAAGCCTCAAACGGACTGTCATGCTCATAGGAAAATCCCATGCACTTACCTCCTGTTCTTTTTGTCTGTCAGGCCGTCACCTGTTTTCCGGCATCAAAAAAGCGCCATACCCATCACCATTGTGGTAATGAGCTGACGCTTCATTTACTGCCATATTCTTTTGCAAAAGAGAAACAAATGAGTTGTCGTTTCTGTGTTTCATGTCTCATTTGTCTATGATAATATTATCACACCTTAAAATGAAAAAAAAGATACGCGTTGTTAGTTCTTCGTTAGTCTCTCGTTAGTCCGTCGTTAGTCTCTCGTTAGTCTGTCGTTACGCTTCGCCCCTTTTTGCCATTCCACACCAGGAAATATAACCAAGCAAAGCTGTTACTCCAAAACAGATCAGCATCACCATATTTCTCTGAGAATCGGTATCGTATGTTTTCCAGCATCCTCCAAGAATTGCTACAATCACGCATACAAACATGGTATATATGATTCTCGCAATCTTAAAAGCTTCCTGCAGTATCATTGATATGGCAAATATGATAATCGCCCCGGCAATATATACAGCTTTATTCCATCCCTGTTTATATGTAAATATATATCCCACTAATGCTGCAAGTAAAGAACTCAACACATCAAACCTGCTTATCAGGAACAGGATAACCGATAGCACAATTCCTATTGCTCCGCCGATGCTCGTTGCAAAACTACGTGCCAATGCTGCTTCAGATTTTTCATCCTCCTTACGTCTTTCTTCAAAGTAGTAGTAATCATCATATTCGTTATACATAAACCCATCCCTTTCTGCGAATGTTAAATATTGCCTTTTTCCTTTTCGTTTTTTACTTTATACTCAATCAACTTCAAAACATAGTCCGGAACCTCACTTACACCACGTTCCCAATCCTGCATTGTTCTGTATGGAATTCCCAACCACTCTGCAAATTCTTTACGATTCATGTTTGTCTGTTTTCTTACAGCAATACACATAGCTGACATTCTGCGTTTCCTTTCTTCTTTCTTATTCTTCTCATTTTCTATTAAAATCCCATTTCCTACTGTATAATCGATATTAGCTATCTCGTTCATAATAACCTCCATATACGGATTCCGTGTTTATATCTATTATGATTATATGCACGGATTCCGTATGTGTCAAGTTATTACTTGTCAATTACAGCAAATTGCGGAAAATCATGGTTAACCTCTGCCTGATAATAGCTGCTGATTGTGCTTGGTGCATTGAACAGGGTTGTCAGCAGATATTTTTTGATATTCCTGACTTTGCTCGTATTTTTCTTCATGCAGTCCATGGCATATTCAATGTGCATGCTGTTCAGTTTCAAAAATTTACTTCTGACAAGTTCTGTTGGATATTTACCTGATGCAATAACAATACTCTCATTTGCACAAAGCACCGTTTCCAGAATCAGGTCGTAGATTCCATTAAGGAGCTCCTGTTCGTATGGATATCTCTCTTTCAGAATATCCAGATCAATGTTCTCCCTGATAAGTTCCGCATACGCATCCATATCACATCCCATCCTATCATTCCCTGATAAGATAAGATTAGATTCAGTATTATTAAACTCAGTATTATTTATATTATTCTTATTAGTGTGTAATTTTTTCACTTCTAGACATGTATTTTCTTCACTTCTAGATGTGTCAATTTTACACTTCAAGATGTGTAAATTCTTCACTTCTGAAACATCCTTTTTTTCACCAGAAGTGAAATTATTACACTTCTGAACATCCTGTATCAGAAATTGTTTCAGATAAATCATAGTTGGTTTTCCCTGCCCCTGACGTTTCTTTTCTATCAGTCCGATACCTGTATCTGCATCCAGTTCTTTCATTATAGATATTGCTTTCTTATTGCTACACCCCAGGGCATCCATGATATCTTCAAGTGAATAGTATATGTAAGCACGGCCTTCATCATCAAGCCACTGATTTTTCATGGATAATGACATCCTATCGAGCATCAGCCCATACAGCACTTTTGATTCCACTGATAATTTTTTGAAATACTCGTCTGTGAATAACAGCTTCGGTATTTTATAAAATGAATACTGATCCGCTTCCTTTCCATAGAAATAGGACAGCTTTATTCTATCATCCATTCGTTACTCCTTCCTGTTCCAGAAGTGCAGTTTTTACACTTCTGAAACAATCCTTTTTTCTTTACTGTTCCTGTTTCTGCTGTTCACTCCACTGTTCCAGAAGATGAATGATCACATTCTCCCGTTCCTTTGCAGAATAGTGAGGCGGAAAGTATTTATCCAGTTTCTTTTCTGATAGAGATACCTTTGCCGCTGTGCTTTTCTTTGGAAGTGCTTCATTCATTATAGAAATGATATTGTACTGATTGGCATTGGAAAGGTTCGGCTGATTCTTCAAGGCTTCCACCTGCACCGGCTTTAGGAATCCATTATCTTTTACATACTCACACACCCATTTTTGTACTTGTTCATCCAAATAAGATATATCTACTCCAACTACAAACTGAATTTTCTTCTGATCCACCATTTCTAATATTTCTGGGAGCAAGTAGGTAAGTCTTATATAATTTCTCACTTGTCTTCCTTTCAGTCCAACAGTTTCTCCAACAATTTCAGACGTCTTCGTTCCTAACTTGTGGCAATCATTGCCACAAGTTCCATCTACATCAACCCTTGCTCCTTGTCTCCTCATTGCATCCATCTTCATTTTTAATGAAAATGCTCTTTCACTTGGAAGAATCTCTTCTCTCTGCACATTCGCATCTACCATAATTATAGTTGCTTCATCATCCGTCATTTCCTTTACGATTGCAGGTACTTTCTTTAATCCCACAATTCCAGCCGCATGTAATCTGCGGTGCCCCGATATCATTTCATAATTGCCACTCTTATCTGGTCTTACTATAACAGGGTTCAGAATTCCGTTTTCCCTGATACTATCTACCAGAATATCCATCTTTTCATCATCCAGGACCTTGAACGGATGATTTGGAAATGGACTGATTCTTCCTATTTCTATTTCTTGGGTGCCGGCAATCTCCGGCACCCCCAGTAATTCATCAACTGACTGTAACTTAATTTTTCCTGCAACTCTTCCTGCCATATCTTTATGCCTCCTTCAATACTTCCTTTGTTAATGCTGTATATGCAAATGCCGGTTTACCTTTAGGATCATATGCATAGATGCTTCCACCCTCAACACTGACTTCTGATGCTTTTACTGCCATAGGAATCTCTGTTCCGAATACTCTGATGGACGATGCATAAGTGTCATATACCATAAGTGCAATATCCCTGGCATAATTTGTTCTGTTATCTACCATAGTTAAAAGGATTCCTTCAATTTTCAGCTTAGGATTAAGCTGCTTCTTTACCCTGCCGATTGTTTTGATCAGCTGTTGTAATCCTTTGACTGGAAGATATGCAGCCTGTACCGGAATCAACACAGAATCTGCACACGCCAATGCGTTTATTGTCATCATTCCCAGGGATGGCATGCAATCTATAATTATGAAGTCATAGAACTCTCTTAATCTATCTACCAACGACTTCAATATCAGCTCCCTGCTCATTGCATTTACAAGAGAAACTTCTATTGCTGATAGTTCAATATTGGCTGGTATCAGATCAACTTCTTCCTTATGATGAAGGATTGTCTTTTCTATATTCAGTTTTTCATCATTTACAATGTTCATCATTAAAGTTGCCAGAGAGTATTCCATTTCATCCGGTTCCTCATATCCCATACTGATTGTTAAGCTACCCTGTGGATCAGCGTCTATCAAAAGAACTTTCTTTCCTTCCTTTGCCAGTCCTATTCCTAAATTCACACATGATACAGTCTTTCCGACTCCACCTTTTTGATTTGCTACTGCAATAATCCTACACATAATCTTTTCCTCCAAATTTTAATAATTCACTACATATAATTTCAAAAGCTCAATTATTTCTCTTTTCATCTGTTCAGTGGAATAACTTTTCGGGAAATACTTATGAAGCTGGTCATTTTTGAACACAACCCTGTCTGTTTCCTTCTGTTTTATTTCACTCAAAATATCCTCTGCTTTCTGAGTAGTTAATTCTCCGGAAGCACTTAGTTTTTTCATTCGTAACGCTTGTGATAATGATGGAGTACATAATGTAAATTCCATAGCGTCCAACACATATTTCTGCTCTTTTTCCTTTAAATATGCTATCTGCACAGCCGGAGTAAATCCCATTGTTCCATCATCAACCCTTTCCAGTAGTTCAGGTATCAGATCAGCCATCTTTATATACCTCTGAACCTGCTTTGGACTATCACCAGTTTCCTCACTGATAATTTCCAGCCCCTTTTTTCCTTTATTGTGGTCAACCTGGCCCGCTTTCTTTCTTCCAGATTTTCTTTTCAGCACATCATATTTCATTTTGTATGCAAATGCTTTTTCACTCGGCTGTATTCTCTCTCTTTGCAGGTTTGAATCTACCATTGCAATCACTGCCTGATCATCAGTCATATACCGAATTATCGTTGGCACCTTTCGATATCCCAATTTATTCGCTGCAAATACTCTACGGTGTCCTGATATGATTTCGTAATACCCTTCCTTTCTTGGTCTGACTATTACCGGTGTTATGATTCCATACTTTTTGATACTCTCCTGTAGATCTTTCATCTGGCTATCCATTTCTACACGGAAAGGATGATTTTCAAACACTCTTAATCGTTCCAACTCAATCTCTACTATCTTTTCATCCGGATCTTTCTGATCCACTTTTTCTGCCATAGGCAACCTCCTTTTTCCTGAAATAAAAAAATCCGCCCAGATTAGAACGCAATCTAATCTGAACGGAATACTCATTCAGGCTTGATAATTTCCAAGCAGAAATATTTTTAATCATTACCCTTTCGTTAATTACAAGCATTGACAACCCTTTACTCCGGTTGCATTATAGCTTTTCATCTCTGTTAGCAGAATGGATAATATTTTGCTGTTAGCATTTTGCTTTTCCTGTTAGCAGAAATCCCATTTTATTGCTTTGCTGTTAGCAGAAAAACGACAAAAAAACGGTAATGATTTTCTCTCATTACCGCTTAAAATCGAACGTTCCCTATAGGAATCGAACCTACAATAGAGTCTTAGGAGGACCCCGTTATATCCATTTAACTAAGGGAACAAATGCCGTATTTTCGGGCTTTTCAGCTCCTTTGGCTCCGGCTGCCATGTTTATGAATCCTATCACTTGCGTGATGAATTGCTCCTGTTATTATATATTGATTTTAGCCTTTTTGCAAACCCTAAAATCCGCTTCTCTTTTCCTAAACGGGCTCAACTAAGCTTTTCCTTAGGAGGCGCTTGTTATATCCATTTAACTATAGGAACATATGCACAACTGTTAGTATACCGAAAATATTGTTATTTTGCAACATTATTCCTCAGGAAAATTGATATATCCCTGTAGCCAG
>Ga0129311_1000508_pt1 | contig 33983 bp, 26 predicted proteins | sample Go1ome_FD_94435 | JGI IMG/M metagenome (GOLD analysis project Ga0129311, IMG submission 94435) | Western lowland gorrila individual fecal microbial communities from Wisconsin, USA - Go1022B metagenome | ecosystem: Host-associated > Mammals > Digestive system > Large intestine > Fecal | place...
CATGGGCAGAAGGCGCACCAGAAATTCGTTGTGCGCCGCCCGGACAATGGCGGTGTGAAAGGCCCGGTCGCTGCGGGTGCGGTCCTGGCCGGAACGGATGCAGTCGGCCACGGCCTGGCCCTTGGCCAGAATGTCCGCCAGCTCCCGGTCGGTGGCCCGCCGGCAGGCCAGTCTGGCGGCCTGTGGCTCGAAGATGGACCGCAGCTCAAACAGGTCCCGCAGCTGGCCCCGGACCCGGCTGAGACGGTCGAAGCCGAAGTCCTCGATCTCCTCCGCCTGGGGGGAGACAAAGGTGCCCTTGCCCCGGCGGACCTCCAGCACGCCCTGGACGGTCAGGTCCCGGATGGCCTCCCGCAGGGTGGTCCGGCTCACCCCCAGCTCCTGGGCCAGGGCGATCTCGTTGGGCAGCTTGTCCCCGGGGGCAAAGCGCTTTTCCGCCACGATCTGGCTGTATAAAATCTGGGCCGTCTGCTGTGACAGGTTGCCGGTCATGGTCATTCCTCCTAGAACTGCGGCACGGAATGGAAACAGCTCGTCCGCAGATTTTTCTTGACATCGATACTGCTATGATATAACATTAGGTCAGACAATGCAATAGTCATCAGACAACTATTTTGCCCCGGCCGCCCTCTGCCCGGCCGCCCGGGACGCTGGAAATTTGAGGAGGAGTCTGTTATGCGTTCTGACGTCATCAAAAAGGGGATGCCCGCCGCCCCCAACCGCTCGCTGCTCTATGCCCTGGGCTACACCAAGGAGGAGCTGGAGCGCCCCCTGATCGGCGTGGTCTGTTCCTATAACGAGATCGTGCCCGGACACATGAACCTGGACAAGATCGCCGAGGCCGTGAAGGCCGGCATCCGGGCCGCCGGGGGCACCCCGGTGGAGTTCCCCGCCATCGCCGTGTGCGACGGCATCGCCATGGGCCACGTGGGCATGAAGTACTCCCTGGTGACCCGGGACCTCATCGCCGACTCCACCGAGGCCATGGCTATGGCCCACCAGTTCGACGGTCTGGTGATGATCCCCAACTGCGACAAGAACGTGCCCGGTCTGCTTATGGCCGCCGCCCGGGTGAATGTGCCCACCATCTTCTGCTCCGGCGGCCCCATGCTGGCCGGCACGCTGAACGACGGCCGCCGGACCTGCCTGTCCCATATGTTCGAGGCGGTGGGCGCCTATTACGCCGGCAAGCTGGACGAGGCGGGCGTGGAGGAATATGAGAACGCCGCCTGTCCCACCTGCGGCTCCTGCTCCGGGATGTACACCGCCAACTCCATGAACTGCCTCACCGAGGCCATCGGCATGGCCCTGCGGGGCAACGGCACCATCCCCGCCGTGTACTCCGCCCGGCTGCGCCTGGCCAAGCACGCGGGCATGAAGATCATGGAGCTGGTGGAAAAGAACATCCGCCCCCGGGACATTATGACCGAGGCCGCCTTCCACAACGCCGAGACCATCGACATGGCCCTGGGCTGCTCCACCAACACCATGCTCCACCTGCCCGCCATCGCCCACGAGTGCGGCATTGAGCTGTCCTTCGACATGGCCAACGAGATCTCCGGCAAGACCCCCAACCTGTGCCACCTGGCCCCGGCGGGGAACACCTATATGGAGGACCTGGAGCGGGCCGGCGGCGTATACGCCGTGATGGCCGAGCTGGCCAAGGCCAACCTGCTCGACACCAGCCTGCTCACCTGCACCGGCAAGACTGTGGCCGAAAATCTGGAGGGCGTGGTCAACCGCGACCCGGAGATCATCCGGCCCATTGACGACCCCTACACCAAGACCGGCGGCATCGCCGTGCTGAAGGGCAACCTGGCCCCCGACGGCTGCGTGGTGAAGCAGTCCGCCGTGGCCCCCGAGATGATGGTCCACGAGGGTCCCGCCCGGGTGTTCGACAGCGAGGACGACGCCATTGAGGCCATCTACGCCGGCAAGATCGTGGCCGGCGACGTGGTGGTCATCCGCTACGAGGGTCCCAAGGGCGGCCCCGGTATGCGGGAGATGCTGAACCCCACCTCTGCCATTGCGGGCATGGGGCTGGACAAGGACGTGGCCCTCATTACCGACGGCCGCTTCTCCGGCGCCACCCGGGGCGCGTCCATCGGCCATGTGTCCCCCGAGGCCGCCAGCGGCGGCCCCATCGGCCTGGTGGAGGAGGGCGACCCCATCGCCATCAACATCCCCGCGCACACCATCCAGCTCCTGGTGGACGACGCCACCCTGGCCGCCCGCAAGGCCAAGTGGGTCTGCCCCGAACCCAAGATCAAAACCGGCTACCTGGCCCGCTACGCCAAGCTGGTGTCCTCCGCGGACAAGGGCGCGATTCTGGAGTGAGTGCAAAAAAATTCCGTTCTCCTCTCGGAGAACGGAATTTTTTTCGTTAGGAGTTAGGAGGGATGAGGTAGGAGTTTTCCAATCCTTTGGCTGGTACTTCTTGTACAAAAGTCACCCTCATCCGCCTCCTGCGGGGGCACCTTCCCTACCCCTTTTGTCGCTGCGCGACATTTCCCCCTGACAGGGGGGAATCGTCCCCCTGGAATGGGGAAGGCTTTGCCCTAGCCTTCCACCCTCTGGGGGGAAGGTGGCACGCGAAGCGTGACGGATGAGGGGGGCAAAGGGTTGTGAGCTCCTACGACCCGGCCTTACGGTCATTTTACGCCTTATTCTTCCGCCGGTAGTAATACTCTGCGGCGGCGGTGAACAGCACGTCGGAGGAGGAGTTCAGCGCGGTCTCGCAGGAGTCTTGGATGACGCCGATGATGAAGCCGATGCCCACGACCTGCATGGCCACGTCGCTGGCGATGCCGAACATACTGCACGCCAGGGGGATCAGCAGCAGGGAGCCGCCGGCCACGCCGGACGCGCCGCAGGCGGAGATGGCGGACACCAGGCTCAGCAGCAGGGCGGTGGGGTAGTCCACGGCGATGCCCAGGGTGTTGGCGGCGGCCAGCGTCAGAATGGCGATGGTGATGGCAGCGCCGGCCATATTGATGGTGGCGCCCAGGGGGATGGAGACGGAATACTTCTCCTTATCCAGGCCCAGCTCCTCGCACAGGCTCATGTTCACGGGGATGTTGGCGGCGGAGCTGCGGGTGAAGAAGGCCATCACGCCGCTGATCTTCAGGCACTTGAACACCAGGGGATAGGGGTTTTCCCGGGTGCAGAAGAACACGATGATGGGATTCAGGATCAGAGCCACGAAGAACATACAGCCCACCAGCACCAGAATCACATGGAGGTAAGAGGCGAAGCCCTCCAGACCCACGGTGGAGGCGGTGTTGAACACCAGGCCCATAATGCCGAAGGGGGCCATATTGATGACCCAGCGGATGCTGACGGACAGGGCGTCGGCAATGTCGGACAGGAGGGCACGGGTGGTGTCGCTGGCGGCGCGCATGGCCAGACCGAAGATCACGGCCCAGGTGAGCACGCCCACATAGTTGGCCTCCATCATAGACGTCAGCGGATTGCTGACGGCGTTGAGCAGCAGGGTGCTCATGACCTCCCAGATGCCGCCGGGGGCGGCGGCCTCAGCCCCCTCGGCCAGGACCAGGGTGGAGGGGAACAGGAAGCTGGCGGTCACGGCGCACAGGCTGGCGGCAAAGGTGCCCAGCAGGTACAGGAGCACGACCATGCCCATATTGCTTTTCTGCCCCTGCTTGTGGTGGGCCAGGGCGTTGACCACCAGGGCGAAGACCAGCAGGGGGGCCAGGGCCTTCAGCGCGCCGACAAACAGGCTGCCCAGCAGGGTAAGGGCGGTGAAGCCCGGGCAGGCCAAGCCGAGGATAACACCCACGACCAGACCCATAAGGATTCGCTTGACCAGACTGATCTGGTTCCATGCACGGATAGCTTTCAAAATAATCTTCCTTTCTCTCTTTCTTCCCTCCGGTCCGGCGCCTTCCTCACGCCGGGGACAGGAAAGGAGCGGGCCGAATGTGGAACACACATCGGTCCGCCCCATTGCACAGTGTCTATTATAAACACTTTTGTCTCTATTGGGAAGACTTTTTTGCGAATCTCTGGAAAAAATTTTTAGTTAGGTCCACCCGTTCCGAAAGGAATCACTATACAGAAGCGCAAAAATCGGATATGATATCCGTAGGACGATACAGAGCGGATAGGGGGCGGCGGAGTGGACCGAGAAATTGTGCTGGATTTTACCGAAGTTCGCTCCCTCTGGGAGCTGCATGAACATTTGAAAGAGGCGTTTCACCTGCCGGACTACTATGGTCGCAACATGGACGCGCTGTGGGACTGCCTCTATTGCGCCTTTGCAGCTCCCACCACCATCATGTTGAAAAATATAGACCGGCTTCCGGCGGAAATGAAGGAAGCCGGGGATATTCTGCGGGCCCTGTTTGGGGAGCTGGAGAAGCGGGACGAGAACGTTACCATCAAAGAAGAATGAAAAACCGGGAGGAGCCGAACCGTTTCCTCCCGATTTTTTTTGGCTTGTGTTGTCAGCTCAGGTGCCAGATCTCCTCATTATACTGCCGGATGGTCCGGTCGGAGGAGAAATAGCCGGACTTGGCGATGTTCACCAGCATTTTTCTGGCCCAGGCCAGGCGGTCCTCGTAGTCGGCCAGGGCCTGCTTCTTGGCGGCGATATAGTCCTCCACGTCCAGCAGGGTCATAAACCAGTCCTTGGTCTTCAGGTCGGACCACAGGGCGGACAGGCGGGCGGGGTCCCCCAGGGTGAGGAGCTGGGGGGAGACGAGAAAGTCCACCAGCCGCTCCACCGCCGGGCGGTGGTAGTGGTCCCGGGCGGAATAGGTCTTCTGGGCGTAGTGGGCGATGACCTGGTCGCTGGACGCGCCGAAGGTGTAGATGTTCTCCGGCCCCACCAGCTGGGCGATCTCTACGTTGGCCCCGTCCATGGTGCCCAGGGTGACTGCGCCGTTGGCCATCAGCTTCATGTTCCCGGTGCCGCTGGCCTCCTTGGACGCCAGGGAGATCTGCTCCGACAGGTCGCAGGCGGGAATGAGGACCTCGGCCCAGGAGACGTTGTAGTTCTCCACCATAGCCACCCGCAGCCAGGGGCGGACCTGGGGGTCGGCCTCGATGAGGGCCTGGAGGGTGAGGATCAGGTGGATGATGTCCTTGGCCATCACATAGGCCGGGGCGGCCTTGCCGCCGAACAGCACGGTGATGGGCCGGGCGGGCAGACGGCCCGCCTTGATCTCCAGATACTGATCAATGACATACAGGGCGTTCATCTGCTGGCGCTTATACTCGTGGAAGCGCTTGATCTGCACATCGAAGATGGAGCGGGAGTCCAGCTCCAGCCCCTGGGCCGACCAGAGCAGACGGCACAGGCGATCCTTGTTCTCCTGCTTCACCTCCAGCAGGCGGCGGAGCACCGTTTCGTCCTCCGCCAGGGGGAGGAGGCGCTCCAGCTCCATGGGGTCCCTCCGCCAGCCCTTGCCGATGAGCTCGTCCAGCAGGGCGGACAGGGCGGGGTCGCAGCTCTCCAGCCAGCGGCGGAGGGTGACGCCGTTGGTCTTGTTGTTGAATCTCTGGGGGTAGAGCTGGTAGAAGGGCTTCAGCTCCGACTGCTCCAGAATGGAGGTGTGCAGGGCGGCCACGCCGTTGACGGAGAAGCCGTAGTGGATGTCCAGATGGGCCATGTGGACCCGGTTTTCCCGGTCCACAATGGCCACGGCGGGGTCCGGGTGAACGGCCTTTGCCCGGCGGTCCAGCTCCAGCAGGATGGGCACCAGCTGGGGGGCCACCTTCTGGATGTAGGCCAGGGGCCAGGTCTCCAGGGCCTCGGCCAGAATGGTGTGGTTGGTGTAGGCACAGGTGCGGGTCACCTGGTCGATGGCCACATTTACCGGCACACCCCGCTCCATCAGCAGCCGGATCAGCTCGGGGATGACCATGGAGGGGTGGGTGTCGTTGATTTGCACCACCGCGTGCTCGGCCAGCGCGGTGAGGGGACAGCCCCGCTCCTCCAGCTCCTGGAGCATGAGCTGGGCCCCGGCGGACACCAGGAAATACTGCTGATACACCCGCAGCAGACGGCCCTCCTCATCGCTGTCGTCGGGGTAGAGGAAGGAGGTGAGGACGTGGGGGATGTCCTTCCGGTCGAAGCGGATGCCCACCCAGGGCTGGGGAGCTGGCTCCTCCACGTCGAACAGGTGCAGACGGCTGGCGGTGGTCCGGCCCGCGCCGGGGATGGGCAGGTCATAGAGCACCGCATTGACCGAAAAGCCGCCGAAGGGGACGGAGAAGGTCTTCCCCGTGGGGATGAGCCAGCTGTCCGCCTCCAGCCAGGGGTCAGGCTCCTCCACCTGCTTGCAGTGGGCAAGGTGCTGGCGGAACAGGCCGTAGTGATAGTTCAGCCCCACCCCGTCGCCGGGCAGGCCCAGGGCGGCGATGGAGTCCAGAAAGCAGGCCGCCAGACGGCCCAGGCCGCCGTTGCCCAGCGATGGCTCCGGCTCGGTGGAGGCGATGACGCCCAGGTCCCGGCCCAGGTCGGCCAGCAGGGCCTGTACCCGGTCGTAAAGTCCCAGCGCCAGCAGCTGATTGGTCAGCAGCCGCCCCACCAGGAACTCGGCGGAGAAGTAATAGAGCTTCCGCGCTCCCTGGGGCGCGGGGCGGTCCTGGGCCATGCGCCGGGTGAGGAGGAGCAGGGCCTCATAGAGCTGGTGGTCGTCGCACTGGTCGGGGGACCGGCGGAACCGCTCCTGGGTGAGTTGAAACAGCTTTTCCTTTAATTCCATCGAGAAGGCTCTCCTTTCGCTTCACATTCCGATTCGGGTTCGCAGGGGCGGTTCTGCTCCGGCAGCCGCTGGAAGGTCTGCATGGTGCGGCGCAGCTTTTTGGCCAGCGCCGGGGTGCAGACCCCAGGCAGCATCCGCCACCGCCAATTATTCCCCAGGGTGGAGGGGGTATTCATCCGGGCCTCGCTGCCCAGGCCCAGAATATCCTGCATCTGCATCACGGCCAGGTCCGCCGGAGAGGCCCAGCCCCCCCGCATAACGCCCCAGTGGTAGCCCTCCCGCTTGGACAGGCGGAGGTAGTCCCGGGCAAAGGCCGCCGTCTTTCGGGGGATGGCAGCCATCCAGCCCTGGATGGTGTCGTTGTCGTGGGTGCCGGCGTAGACCACGCAGCGGCGGTCGTAGCAGTGGGGGAGATAGTCGCTGCCGCTCTGCCGGTCGTCAAAGGCGAATTCCAGAATTTTCATGCCGGGGTAGCCCGTCTCCTGCCGCAGGGCGTGGACAGAGGGGGTGAGAAAGCCCAGGTCCTCGGCGATGATGTCCCGGGGACCCAGGGCGGCGTTCACCGCCCGGAAGAACGCCGCCCCCGGGCCGGGCCGCCAGCGGCCGTTCCGGGCGGTCTTGTCCCCGTAGGGGATGGCGTAGTAGGCGTCGAAGCCCCGGAAGTGGTCGATTCGCAGGGTGTCATACAGCCGGAACTGGGCGGCAATGCGGGCCAGCCACCAGCGGTAGCCGTCCTGGGCCATCCGGTCCCAGCGGAACAGGGGATTGCCCCAGAGCTGGCCGTCCTCGCTGAAGGCGTCCGGCGGCACACCGGCCACCTCGGTGGGGCGGCCGTTCTCGTCCAGCTGGAACTGGTCCGGGGCGGCCCACACGTCGGCGCTGTCCCCGGCCACATAGATGGGCAGGTCGCCGATGAGGGTAATCCCCTTGGCGTTGGCATAGTCCTTCATGGCCCGGAACTGGCGGAAAAAGAGGAACTGGACCCCCTGCCAGAAGGCCACGTCCTCCCCCAGCCGCTTCCGCGCCGCGGCCAGGGCGGCGGGCCGCCGCAGCCGCAGGGGCCGGGGCCACTGGAACCAGGACTTGCCGCCCTGGTCGTCCTTCAGCGCCATGAACAGGGCGTAGTCGTCCAGCCAATGGGCCTCCCGGGTGCAGAAGTCCCGAAATTCCGCGCCGGGCCGGGCCAGCAGGCGGCGGCAGGCCGCCCGGAGCACCGGGTAGCGCCTTCGATACAGCAGGGCGTAGTCCACCGCGGCGGGGTCCGAGCCCCAGTCCAGGGACTGGTACTCCTCCGGCTTCAGCAGGCCCTCCTGGGCCAATTCGTCCAGGTCGATGAAGTAGGGGCTGCCCGCATAGGAGGAGAAGGACTGATAGGGGGAATCCCCATACCCCGTGGGACCCACGGGGAGAAGCTGCCAGCAGGACTGGCCCGCCGCCGCCAGAAAGTCGATAAACGCCCGGGCGGCGGCCCCCATGGCGCCCACCCCGTAGGGGGAGGGGAGAGAGGACAGGGGGAGCAAAATTCCGGCGCGTCTCATGGGGCGTCGCCTCCCTTCTGGTCAGAATATCCGGCGGGGGGTGCGGTGCTCTCCCCCGGCAGCAGGCGAAAGGGCACGGTCTCGTGCCGGGCGGTCCCGGTGCGGATGCCGTCCAGCAGGGCGCGGACCCCGTCCCCCGCCAGCTGCTGCACGTCCTGGCTGATGGTGGTCAGCCGGGGCAGGGAGTAGCGGGCCATGGGGATGCCGTCGAAGCCCATGACCGACAGGTCCCGGGGGACCTGAAGCCCCCGGTCGGCCAGGGCACGGATGGCCCCCAGGGCCATCACATCGCTCATGGCGAACAGGGCGGTAAGCTCCGGGACCCGGTCCAGCAGGGCGACGGCGGCCCGGTAGCCGTCCTCCATGGAGTAGCGGCAGGTCTCATACTGCCGCGCCCGGTCAAAGGGCAGACCGTGGCGGGCAAAGCCGTCCTCACACCCCGCCAGCCGCAGGGCGCTGATGCCGCCCCCGGCGGGGCCGCCCAGAATGCCGATCTGCCGGTGTCCCAGCTCCGCCAGGTGGTCGATGGCCTGGGCGGCGGCAGCCCGGTCGTCTATGCTCAGAGAGGACAGCCGGGGGTGGTCCAGCCCCCGGGCAGAGGCGGTGAGCAGCACGGCGGGCACCGTCACCCGGCGGGCACCGGTCCGGAAGCGGGCCAGGTCGCCCCCCAGAAAGAAGATGCCCAGGGGCTTCTGCTCCTGACACAGGCGGGCGGCGTAGGCCGTCTCGTCCTCCTCCCCGTCCAGATAGTGAACGACGGAGTGCAGGCCCTCGGCATTCAATAAAAATTGCAGCTGCTCGGCCAGGGGGGGATAGAGCATATTCTGGGGGCCGGTGAGCAGCAGGGCCACCCCGGCACTGGCCTGCTGCTTCAGCCGCTTGGCGTTGCGGTTGAGCTGAAAGTCCTGCTCCTTCACCACCGCCAGTACCCGGGCGCGGGTGGCGTCGCTGACGTCGGAGTGGCCGTTGAGCACCCGGGAGACCGTTGCCGTTCCGCAGCCGGACAGCCGGGCGATGTCTTTGATGGTCATGGGATCCCTCCTGGGCTGGGGAATCGGGGGGCGCACCCCCGGTTCCCCGGATTGGAAACGTTTCCGAATCAATACCATTATATTACCGAGGTGGAGGGAACTATGCAAGACCCTTCCCCGTTCCGGCGGAAAACTTCGGCGAGCTGCAACAAAATAAAGGTTCAAATTTGTGCAGTTTCATGGAATCGGGGGTGCATCGGGCCAGGCGACAGATTTTTTGTTGTCATTTTCCGGACGATCCGCTATAATATAAGGAATCAGACGAAACAGCCGCGTCCGCGGCCATGAAGGAGGCCCGCTATGAGCAACTATGTCATTTCCATCAGCCGTGAGTTCGGAAGCGGGGGCCGTCTCATCGGAAAGCGCCTGGCCGCCCGGCTGGGCATCCCCTGTTACGACCGCACCATCATCCAGAAGACGGCGGAAAAGAGCGGACTCTCCCAGGATTTCATCGCCCGGGCGGAGGAGCGTGCCCGCAGCCGGTTCCACCTGTCCATCGCCCATGTGGGCATCGGCGGGGCCGTCATGCACCACGGCGTGCCCGTAAGTCACCAGGCGTTTTTCGCCCAGGCGGACGTGATCCGGGAGCTGGCCGATCAGGGCCCCTGCGTCATCGTGGGCCGGTGCAGCGACTATGTGCTGGGAGACCGGCCGGAGTGCCTGAAAATCTTTATCCACGGCGACCTGGCCCACCGGGTGACCCGCTGCCGGGAGGACTACCGCCTGGACGACCTGGACCTAGAGCGCCGGGTGCTCCAGATGGACCGGGGCCGGGCCAACTACTATAATTACTACACCGGCCGCCAGTGGGGCGATATGCACCGCTATGACCTGGCCATCAACTCCAGCACCGCGGGGATCGACGGCTCGGTGGAGCTGATCGCCGCCCTGTTGGCCGCCCGCCAGACCCGGGACATCGCCCAGGCCCGGGAGTGACACAGAGAGAAGGACGATACCCTTGCAGCAACCATGGCTTCGCCGCCTGACCCGGGGTGGGGCGCTGCTGCTGGCTCTGGCCAGCGCCGCCCCCGCCGCGCAGGCGGATTTTTTGCCGGAGCAGGACCTGACCCAGGCCGTTTCCGCCCCCGCCCCCCAGACTGTGGCGGGGAACATTGACCCGGCGGAGGACTACCGCGCCCTCCAAGCGGAGCTGACCGCCCTGGGACTGACCCAGGGGGAGGCCGACGCCCTGTGGGCCCGGCGGGGTTCTACCCTGCTGGAGGAACTTCAGGATGGGACCCTCCCCGCCGACTGGACCTGGCAGGCCCAGCCCAACTATCAGCCGGACCGGGCCGCCCGCTATCAGGCCGCCCAGGGGGAGACCCCGGCGGAGACCGTCCTCCGGGTGAACCTGGACCTGGATCTGACGCCCTATGACGACGCAGTCCCGGCGGAGGCGGCGGACAGCCCCCTCGTCCTGGTGAACAAGTACCACGGCCTGGCCCAGGACTACGTCCCCCCGCTGGAGACGCTGGGGACCCAATACGGCCGGGGGGCGCTTCGGCCCGAGGCGGCCCGGGCCTTCCGCGCGATGGCCGACGGGGCCAGGGCGGAGGGCATCCGCCTGAACAGTGTGTCCGCCTACCGCTCCTATGAGACCCAGACCGCCCTGTATCATAGCTACTGCCAGAAATACGGCCAGACCCGGGCGGATACCTTCTCCGCCCGCCCCGGCTTTTCCGAGCACCAGACCGGCCTGGCGGTGGACATCAACACGGCCAGCCTGTCCGCCCACTTCGAGCGGACGAAGGAATACGCCTGGCTCCAGGCCCACTGCGCGGAGTACGGCTTCATGCTCCGCTACCGGCAGGGGCAGGAGGACATCACCGGCTACTGCTGCGAGCCCTGGCACTACCGCTATGTAGGCCGGGAGATCGCCCGGTACTGCATGGACAACCAGCTGACCTACGAGGAGTACCTGGCCCGGCAGACCACCGGGGACAACGCCGCCCCCCGGCTGTGGCTGGGGGGACAGGCCCTCTCCCTGGGTCATGGGGCCCAGGTGTGGGGCGGGAGCCTGTATCTCTCCGCCCAGTCCCTGGCCGAGGCCCTGGGCTGGTCGGTGAGCGCCGCCCCGGGGACGGGAGACACCGTGCTCTACACCGCCGGTCCCACCGTCCGCCTGTTCCGGGGGAACTACTGCCTGGCGGACGATACGCCGGTGCTCCTCTCCGCCCCCAGCGCGGCCCTGGATGGGGACTGGTATCTTACCCTGGACGACTGGGCGGCGCTCCTGGGCTGGACGGTCCGGCAGGAGGAGATCGGGCTGGTGCTGGAATAACCAGGTGGTTTTAGGCTCCGACAGAGGCAAATTTTATCCTCTGCCGGGGCTTTTTTCTGTTCCCAGCCTATGCTATAATGAAAAAAACTCCGGAATATCCGGAGGGAAGAATGAAAGATAACGGAGGAACCCGCTATGCCCTATTTTCTGCTTGCCGCCGCCCTGGTGGTGCTGGACCAGCTGGTGAAGCTGCTGGTACTGCGCCTCATCCCCCTGGGGGGGCAGGTGCCTTTTATCCCCCATCTGGTGGAGCTGACCTATGTGCAGAACACCGGCGCGGCCTTTTCCCTGTTCTCCCGGCACACCTGGGTGCTGGCGGTGGTGTCGCTGGCGGTGTCTCTGGCGCTGGCGGCGGCCCTGTGGAAGGGCTTTTTCCGCCACCCGCTGGGAAAGCTGACCCTGAGCCTGCTGCTGGCCGGGGCGGTGGGCAATCTCATCGACCGGGTCCTCCGGGGGTATGTGGTGGATATGTTCAATTTCCTGTTTATGCACTTTGCGGTGTTCAACGTGGCGGACATCTGCGTGGTGGTGGGCGGCATCGGCGCGGCGGTCTACTATCTGTTCCTGGCCGACCGGCTGGAGCCCGGGAAGGGAGGGGCGGACCATGCGAACCCTGACGCTGACCGTTGACCAGGGGGGCCAGCGGGCCGATGCCCTGGTGGCCCGCCTGGCCCCGGAGCTGAGCCGCTCCGCCGTCCAGCGCCTGCTGGAGGCCGGGGCCGTCACCCTGGGGGACCGCCCCCTGAAAAAGAACGACAAGCCGGCGGCCGGCGCGGTGCTCACCGTCACCCTGCCCGACCCGGAGCCGGTGGAGATCGTGCCCCAGAATATCCCCCTGGACATCGTCTATGAGGACGACGATGTGATCGTGGTGAACAAGCCCGTGGGGCTGGTGGTCCACCCGGCGCCGGGGCATCCGGACGGCACTTTGGTCAACGCACTGTTATATCACTGCGGTTCATCACTCTCTGGAATCAACGGCGAGCTGCGTCCGGGCATTGTCCACCGCATTGACCGGGATACCTCCGGCCTGATCATCGCCGCAAAGAACGACCGGGCCCACCTGGCTCTGGCCGCCCAGCTCCAGGATCACACCCTGGCCCGTGTGTATGAGGCCGTCACCGTGGGCGGGCTGAAGGAGGATTCCGGCACCGTCAACGCCCCCATCGGCCGCCATCCGGTAGACCGCAAGCGCATGGCTGTGGACCGCCTCCACGGCCGCCCCGCCGTGACCCACTGGCGGGTGCTGGAGCGCTTCTCCGGCTACACCCATGTGGAGTGCCGCCTGGAGACGGGCCGCACCCATCAGATCCGCGTCCACATGGCCTCCCTCGGCCACCCCCTCCTGGGGGACGTAGTCTACGGCAGCAAAAAGCCCTGGCCCGGCCTGGCCGGCCAATGCCTCCACGCCCGGCGGCTGACGTTTATTCACCCCGCCACCGGCCAGCCCATGACGCTGGAATGCCCGCTGCCGGAGTGGTTTGAGAAGGTTTTGGAAGGGTTAGCGGGGAGGAGTTAGGGGGTGCGTGGGGGCCTTGGGCGTGCGCTTCTTGTGTCACTTCGGTTCAGCCCCTGCGGAAGAACCGCCATATAGAAAAAGCTCAGCTTGTCGAAAAAGTTGGGGTCAGGTGATGTACCTGGCTCCAATTTTTATTGCAATTATATCTTTTAGAGTTATAATTATACTTGTAAATGTTGAAATTTTCTTATCTGTGATTCTCAAAGTGACACTCAGTGTCTCCCCCGCTTGCTATACTGAAATCATCAAGAATCTGGAAGGAAGGGATTCCCATGGAAGCGACGTCCTCGGCCAAGTCGGCGCGGCTGTTGGAGCTCTATGCGCGGCTGGTCAACGGTGAGGTGCTGCAGAAAGAGGCGCTGGCGGCGCAATATCATGTGTCGGACCGCAGTATTCAGCGGGATATGAACTCCCTGCGCTGCTTTCTGGCGGACCAGGCTCTGCCCCAGGAGCTGATTTACGACCGACGGGAGCTGGGGTATCGGTTGGTGCAGCGGCAGCCCTCGGGGCTGAGCAATGGGGAGATTCTGGCGGTGGGCAAGATCCTGCTGGACAGCCGGTCGCTCCGGGCGGAGGAAATGCTCCCGCTCCTGGACAAGCTGGTGGACTGCTGCGCGCCGGCCGGAACGCGGAAGGCCGTCCGGGACCTGCTGCTCAACGAGGCGTTTCACTATCAGCCGCCCCACCACGGAAAGCCGCTGCTGGACACGCTGTGGGACCTGGGACAGGCCGTGCAGGGCCGGGAGGTGATCCAGGTCGCCTATCAGAAGCTGGGCGCAGAGGAGCCGGTCGAGCGGATTTTGGAGCCGGTAGGGCTGATGTTCTCGGAGTTTTACTTCTATGTGGTGGGCTTTATCCGAAATATCGACCGGAAAACCGCCTTTGAAAATCCCGACGATCTGTTTCCGACCATCTACCGGGTAGACCGGATTCAGTCCCTCCACCGGACCGGAGCGCACTTTTCCGTGCCCTACGCCAGCCGGTTTGAGGAGGGCGAGTTCCGCAAGCGGGTGCAGTTTATGTACGGCGGCAAGCTGCAAAGGATTCGGTTCCGGTATACGGGACCGTCTATCGAGGCGGTGCTGGACCGACTGCCCACGGCGGAGGTGCGGGAGAGGACGGAGGACGGTTGGATCGTGGAGGCGGAGGTGTTTGGGAAGGGAATTGATATGTGGTTACGAAGTCAAGGGGAGTATATCACAGATCTACATATTGGCGAAGCATCCAGCAGAAGTTGGAGGAAATAATATGTCAGAAAGTAAAATGGAAGAAATTTATTACCAGATAACAGGAGCAGATAACCACCTTAAATCCCGTCAGGAGCGGCTTGCTCAAACGCCAAAAACAGATATTATTTGGTCTGGTAAAGTAGGAATGTCTAAAGCTTACCCAGAAGATCTTGCATCTCAAGAACTCCTTTCTAATTACGGACGCAAATATGTTTCTTATGATCGAACGGGTGAACCTGATTTTACATTCTGTGCAGAAGCAAGTGTAAAAATCAGTGATATGAGCGAAAATAGATCTCAAAATTTTAGTAGCGCTGGCAAAAAGGTTCTCGAAACAAAATGGGCAAAAGACCGTGGAATCACTAATCTATCAGAGTTAAATAAGTATCGTCAAGAAAACGGTTTAACCTGGCATGAACGCAGTGACGGTGTCACGATGGACTTGGTTCCAAGTGAAATAAATCACCGCTTTGGACATTCTGGTGGAGTTGCCGAACTCGGTACTATAAATGCGCAAAACAATTCCAATACGGATAACTCTCTCCTTAGAAAAACTGGACAAGCAGCCGGAACAGCTGGCATCTACACACGGCAGGCGGGTGTTATCATTGCCGAAAGTATTCAACCTGCAATAAAATCAGGCGAAGATGCCGCCATGATGACTTTTGTTGTTTCCAGTTTGAACAATATCACCCTGGTTGTATCTGGTGACAAGTCACCCGAAGATGCCGCCAAAGATGTTCTCAAAGATACTGCAACGAGCTTTGGTAGTGCTGCTGGTATCACAATGACTCAAGAAGTCACTGTTCGTTTTGCCCAAAAAATGGGGGCAGAAAAAATTGCGGAACTTGCTGCAACAAAAGTTCCTATCAATGAAATTGTAATAGCAACAATGACATTCAATACCATCAAAGATTATCTTGACGGTAAAATGCCTGCTGAAGATTGTGCTTTTCAGCTCGTTGCAAATGTCGCAGGGACGATTGCTTACCAGCTTGGTTCTGCATTAACGGGTGGTTGTCCCGTTGGCGGTGTCATTGCATCTATGGTCATGAGCCAAGTCATTGGCGCCATCTCAAGTTACCGCCAGGATCAAAAGATTCAGAAAGCTCGTGCCGCAGAGCTCGACCATCTCCTCTCCTGTGCAAAAGCAGAAATTGCTCGACAGCAGGATTATTTGCGGGATTATGTACAGAAAGAACTCGGTCGGTGGGACAGTACCATTGATGATGGTTTTAAACAAATGCTAACATCGGCGTTGAATGATGACTCGGATGGAATTACAGCGGGGCTGAACACCATTCTTGCTCTGTTCGACAGCCGTGCCTATTACCAAAGCCTGGACGAATTTGACCGTGACTTCCTAAATTCAGACGCAGCACCCATCGATTTTTGAAAGGAGGTTCCAATATGTTGCTCGAATTTATCGTTGTTGGCACCACAATCAACCAAATCATTCAATCCTTAGATATGAATGAAGCTGCATTGAGAACGTCCCGGCAGGCACATAACACCCATGTTGATACATTGGAGGACCTCCGCCGCCACAAGGAATCCGCAAACAAAAGATTAGAGAAGCTTGTCAACCGAAAGAAAGCCCTGCTAAAAGGAAGAATTCCGCAGTTCATTACACTTTATCAGCGAATTCAGAAAATCAATTTTCGTCCAGGCGAAGGTGTTCTGGAACTGGCGCAGAACATATTTACCGTTCAAAATCTGAATGAACTAAATGTTATGGCCACAACTTCGCTTCGTCCCATGAGTGAGAAAGAACTGGCTGGCAAATTTCTTTTATCAGGGTTGGGTGGAATGATACTGGCAGATTCCAAACGAAATGTTCAAATTGCTGATAGCCAGTTAAAAATTGCATCCACATTAAAGGCACAGGCAGAAACCGCAGAAATCGCCATAGATGCGATTGGTGCGCGTGCCGATCAGATTTCTGAAATTCTGCAAAAGCTCGGCTTTTTTCTTGGACGCTCCATTCAAGCAGCTGAAGAAATCATACAGAAAAACGGCACAGACCGCAGCCACTACTCCAAAGCAGACCGTGAAGTATTGATGAACTGCCTAAATCTCGCAAAGGGTGTGAAAGACATCTTGGATGTCCCAATTTTAGGGCAGGACGGCTCTGTTACACAAGAATCCACCAGAGCGCTTGAAGCCGCTGCTGAGCAAATCAAAGAACTTGATGAAAAAGTGAGGTAAGTAAAATGAAACAATTTTGTGTTTCCAGTGATTGTACTGCCTGCGGCGAATGTCTGCTGCAAACAAACCTTTTGGAAGAAGATCCATCCGGACATGCTGTGCCTGTTGCAGATCGCTATATCAGGGACGAAGAAATCACTGCTGCTGAAGAAGTCGCCGCATCCTGCCCTGCACATGCACTTTCCATTGTGGAAAAAGCAACCGCTTCTCTGAATCCGGAGGCAATGATTAAAACGCTGAAAGAAAAATTAGAGAGTGTTGATATTCCGTCCTCCCCGAACTGCAAAATTGCCTTTAATGAAAATGACTATTCTGTGGACTATGGTTTTATCAGTGGTGAGTACTCTTTCAGTTATTCCTCTGAAAGCCGTGCTTTGAGTGCAGGGAAAAGCAAATTCCGCGAAACTTTCTGGAACCGCAGAAAGGATTTTGCACTTTCTTACCTTGCGCAATATAAATCCAAGCTACTTCGCCCCTTTTTTGACTTTACCGACCCAGACAAAACCTATTTCGCACAGTTTAACAAACAGTTCGTTGCCATCTTAAAAGAAGCTAAGGCCGAATTGTCTGCCATCTCCGGTGATAATATGATTCTGCCGGGGAGTTTTACCGCCTTTAATCCCGAGACAGATCATGATATGCAAGACAGCTTTGCAGTGAGATGGCTGCAAGAAATCGACTCTGTTTCTTATGTCAATGATTTCTTTGAAGGTTTTGAAAAAGATAAGTACCATCGTCTAAGTTATTATGAGGACTGTATTTGCTCCGATGATGACGTTCAGGTTATCGGAACAGATTGGCTTGGGAATAACAAAACCAAAACCACCTACAGCTTCTATGATGCCAACAGTACGGGCAAAGAACTGGTTGATGATATTGCGTCCTGCCTGAGTTGTGCGGGCAGCTACGGTGTGCGGTACATTGATGATATTGCAGAAGAAAATGTCAAATCCTTGATTCAGATATACAAAGATTTGGCAGATAAAATGATCCAGCAGAAAATTTCTGTTTATACCGCTGCTGTGCAGTCTGTTGAACAAGCCAATAGAAAAACCGACTTCCAAGAGGTCTTAAACAGCTCTGTGGAAAAGGAGCTAAGCAATTCAATATTCCCTAACGGTCTAAACGGAAACGAATTGCTATTAAAGCGTTTGGCAAATACATCCCATAAAATAGCAGGCACAATCCATTGTCTGCCCCAAATAACAGTAGGAAGTATGGACGCAGATCACAGCAAGGCTGTTCAAAAATTCCTTCACGATATGTATCACGCTATTGGGCGGCGTACCTCTGCAAATTTAAAGCTGGAACTTTCTCCGCTGGTTGATGGCGTTGTGATCAGCGGTACTGTAATTGGAAACAAGTTAACTGCACCGCAGGTTGCCTATGATGAACATACAGTTGTTCCAATTCCTGGGCTGGATGGTATTCAAGTTTCACATGGTATTGCTGCGGAAAACCCGTTTACAGTTCAGTATATGTGTTTTGTGACAGAAGAAAACTGCAAAAAAGCAGCAGAATATTTAAAGGTAAACCGCCCCTATGTGACTTTCCGCCAAGCAGTGGTTGATGTGATTACCCATTTAACTGTATCGCACGACACATATCTTTCTTCTTTGCTTAGCCTTTATCCGATCAATGCGGAAGGGCTCAATGATACGTATCAGGAGCGGATGGAATATATTCAGAATTTCGGAATTATTCCCGATGACATGATCGAGCGTGATGTGGTTGAAGGCAATATGGAAGACCTGCTCGGAGCGATTGAGTTCGATATGCGTGATTTTGTGGCTCAGCGCTCCGATCTTTCCTTCACTATTGATGGCATGGTAATCACTGCGGTTGATGATAAAGTCCAGGATATTATCGCTCACGATGATCACACCAACAAATTCCAAGTTGCACTGAGGTTTGATCCGGCAACGGCTATCGGCGAGGTGGACGGTATTGATCTGGGATGCGGTCCAAAAGGATACCGTCCTATTCGGATAAGCTTTGCTGAACCTGTCTTTTTAGATGGAGTCAAATACGATCATGTTCCGGTCCCATCTGTTTCTTTATTTGAGGATCTTGATCTTCGTTATGGAAGTGAGATTAACATACATCGTGTTGGTGATGTAATTCCCTCTATTACAGTAAACAGGGTTGGTCGTAAAGGGGTGATTCAGCTTCCTAAATATTGCCCGTATTGTGACGAGCCGCTGAAGATTCAGGGCGATCGCTTATTCTGTAATAATCCTAATTGTCTCGGTGATACAACGTCTGCTAACCTCGTCAACTATCTGGATCTGCTTCCTACCGAAGACGAAGTTGCAGCAGCCGCTCCCGTCTGCCCCGTAAAATCATGCAGTGAAACTGAACGGCGGAAAAAGATTCTTCAGCTCTGCATGGAGGGATATTATGTTCTCCACTCTACACAAAACTATCTGATTTACAGCAAATACTCGTCTATTGATTCAGACAGAAAGGTTTTCCGCCTGGATCTTAGAACATTGATAGTTGCCCCTGTTCCGCATCCCGAAAAACTCAGTTATGGACCGTTTCCGATTGTCATTGGCGACCGTATTATCTATGAACATCCAAACCATCACATCTATGCATATGATATAGAACATTTACGTTTGGATGAACTTATGACATATACAGGTTGGGTATCCAGTATGCATGCTTCATCTGACTATGTAGTAGTTGAGAATGACTCTGCTTATGATGAGGGTGTTCGGTATCTATCTCTCAAAAACTACTCTATCGGTGCGTTCAAACGCCCAGATCGAATTCCATATAAATACCTGACGCAGAAGAAAATTTACCATGTCAATACAGATGGTTTCGGTGCTTCAGGAAAAGGCAGATTAGAAGCTTACGATCTGGATAAAAAGTTGGGGACTGCTTTCGGCATAGTACCATTTAACTTTGAACCTTTTGCAGAACATGAAACAACAATCTACGGATTTATTCGAGGTATAGGCGACGAACGCACATTATATACTTACGATACTGCGGATGACAAACTGACAAAAGTGTTCCAATATGGACAAGACTTGCGAACGGAGTGCAAATTCGATATAAGTGGAACGCTCCGGCTTTTTGCAGGCGAGAATAGTTCCGGAAATTATAATGTATATTGCCTAAATCTGGATAGTGGTGAAATCTGCCGCCTGATGTCGGTAAAAGCCGATATTACACTCATTGCACGGTTTGAATCCACATTATATTACACGGAAACGAGACATGACCGTGAAACTCTTTATGCAATAGACCTTACCAGTAAAGAGCGTTCTCCCCAAGAAATTGGATTGGTGCATGAACCGGATGATGAAGATTGATCTACTAAAGCACTTTTAATCCAGCACCTACCTTTCCGGTTTTCCCCACCCCTCCAAATATATATTATAGTCTTGAGGCCCCAGGGTAATTCCCTGGGGCCATCTTTATTCTATCGGAGCATTTCATGTCCTTATTGCAACAGATTTCCCGGAAAAACAAAAAACCTCGAAACCATTGCGGTTTCAAGGCTTTTCATGGAGCTGCTAGGCAGATTCGAACTGCCGACCTCATCCTTACCAAGGTTGTTTTTCGGCTTTTCAATGATTTTTCCAGGTCATTTTCTTCGAAAAAGTAACGATATTTGGATTCTCGCGTATTTTATTTTCCCGCTACGTTATGCATTGCTTCTGCCTTTTAGTAGCCAAACAGTAGCCAAGTAGTAGCCAACGCCCAGATCGGTTCAAATCTGAGCGTTGGCTGCTTTGATTTTATTACGCCCGTACCTGACGGGAATAAAATTCACTCTCTGCAACCTTAGTGACAAATTCATATTCCAGCTCGGTTGCTTTGGAAGGCACAATATGGTAGCGCTGAAAGACGGAACGGAAATACGCGATGAAATCGCGGTCTTCTTCTGTCATGGGGGCGACCCAGCCGTGCTCTGCACCGTGGGCTTCGATCTGGAGCAGCTTTTCCTTTTTCATTTCATCCATGGGTATTCCCTCCTTCTTCAAATTCCGAAAGAATTTCAGCGGCACGGTCTTCCCACAAGATCAAGCGGAACGGATCGTAAGAACCGGCGTGTCTTGCGCCGAATTCTTCCATATAATATTCCATCAACTCCGTGGTTTTTGCTTTGAAGACGATGATCCCGTCAAAGCCCGCCGCTCTCGACATGTCGATCGCATACGCAAACAGCGCTCTTGCAATTCCGATGTATTTTTTCGAAGTCCCCTTCGGAAGCAGGTTGGCATTGCTGTGCTTTGCGCTTTCTACATAGACAATTTCCACCGCCAGGTTTCGGCCGTCCACAACATAGGACATCAGGCCAAGAAGCTCGTCCGTGTCCTCGCGGCACAATGCCACTTTGTTCGGCATGGCCATCGCTTCGGGCGAGCGCCAATCCGTCTGCCAATCTGACGTCGCTTCAAAATCCCGCTGTGTTGCTTTTCGCACGATAACGGGCACATTCCCGTCGTCTTTTGCGTCGATTACAAATAAGTTTAACATTTCGACCTCAATATTCAATATATTTTTACCGCCGACCAGTGTATGTAAACTCGCGGCGGCGTGGGTCTTCTATACAGTTATACTACCACGTTCGTCCGAAATTGTGAAGCAGATTTTCTTGGAAATCGAAGACCATGCAGGCGCACCTGGGACAATACCTCAAAAGTCCAAAAATTTATAGGCGGGCGTGTCCAGTGCCTGGGAGATACGCAGCAGGGTGGTCAGAGAGATGGGCTTGTACATTCCTGCCGCCTCGATCTGGCCGATGTAGGACGTGGCAACGCCCATTTTTTCTGCCAGGCGTTCCTGGGTGAAGCCCCGCAGCTTTCGATAATACGCGATCTTCAGGCCGATCTGCTTGTATTCCTGTTCAAATTCGTGTTTCATGGACGCACCTCTCGACTTTATTGTACAAAGTCTAAGGCGCGGTTCGTATCCCATAAATATATTGTATTTATAACTTTTGTAGTTATAATTATAATTGTGAAAGTTGAATTTTTCTTTTGAGTGCGTTTTGAAGTGACACTCAGTGTCTCCCCCGCTTGCTATACTGAAATCATCAAAATCTGGAAGGAAGGGATTCCCATGGAAGCGACGTCCTCGGCCAAGTCGGCGCGGCTGTTGGAGCTCTATGCGCGGCTGGTCAACGGTGAGGTGCTGCAAAAAGAGGCGCTGGCGGCGCAATATCATGTGTCGGACCGCAGTATTCAGCGGGATGTGAACTCCCTGCGCTGCTTTTTGGCGGACCAGGCTCTGCCTCAGGAGCTGATCTACGACCGGCGGGAGCTGGGGTATCGGCTGGTGCAGCGGCAGCCCTCGGGGCTGAGCAACGGGGAAATTCTGGCGGTGGGCAAGATTCTGCTGGACAGCCGGTCGCTCCGGGCGGAGGAAATGCTCCCGCTCCTGGACAAGCTGGTGGACTGCTGCGCGCCGGCCGGAAAGCGGAAGGCCGTCCGGGACCTGCTGCTCAACGAGGCGTTTCACTACCAGCCGCCCCACCATGGAAAACCGCTGCTGGACACGCTGTGGGACCTGGGACAGGCCGTGCAGAGCCGGGAGGTGATCCGGATCGCCTATCAGAAGCTGGGCGCAGAGGAGCCGGTCGTGCGGATTCTGGAGCCGGTGGGGCTGATGTTCTCGGAGTTTTACTTCTATGTGGTGGGGTTTATCCGAAATATTGACCGGAAGGCCGCCTTTGAAAATCCCGACGACCTCTTCCCTACCATCTACCGGGTAGATCGGATTCAGTCCCTCCATCGAACCGGAGAACATTTTTCCGTGCCCTACGCCAGCCGGTTTGAGGAGGGCGAGTTCCGCAAGCGGGTGCAATTCATGTACGGCGGGAAGCTGCAAAGGATTCGGTTCCGATATACCGGGCCGTCTATTGAGGCGGTGCTGGACCGGCTGCCCACGGCGGAGGTGCGGGAGAGGACCGAGGATGGCTGGGTCGTGGAAGCGGAGGTGTTTGGGAAGGGCGTGGAGATGTGGATGAGGAGTCAGGGGGATTATATTCAGATGGAGGAAACAACCGATGAGTAAAACAACTGACAAAGTTACTACTTTAAGTGCTGCAAACGCAACAAACTCAGCCGTTGACCTTTCGGTATCCAATCAATTCGATTATGGAATCAGCGCTGAGTATCAGCGGAGCAATTACGACAACCCAACCGCACGGAAAAATTTTTTGGATTCACAATTTAAAGACAGCAAAACCACGATAAGTAAAGATGGCCAAACCGTTCACAGGTCCCATGAAGCTGCGAAAAACAAATACGGCGCAAAGCGCGCTTCTTACCACCAGGCCGAGGCAGACCACAAGGACCCACTAAAAAACATCCAGGAACGCACCGAAAAAAATCCTGTACTTCGCAATCTTTTAACTGATCAGGACATAGAAGAAATCGGAAATCGAACCGGTAATTTTCAGGTGCTTTCAAAACATGAAAATGCCAGCAAAGGCGCTCAGAGCGAAATTCAACGCGGTATAGAGACACGCGATGTAAAACGTGTTCTGGAGGGAGCACAGACACAAGCTCAAACAGACTTGCTGCTTGCTGAGAGGGCGGCTAAAAACGCCGCCGTCGCTGTTGGCACCGTTACCGTCAATGCGGCTGCCGATGCCGTCAACACCGGAGCGCAAACAGCGCTGGTCGCACTTACTGTGTCCGGGTTAAATAACCTGGCGTATGTGGCTTCCGGAGAGAAGGATTGGGAGACTGCGCTGAAAGATGTGGCAAATGATACCTCTGCCAGTTTTGTCAGCGGAACAGGGGCGCGGCTGCTGCAAGATGTTGCCGCCGGAACTGCGAACATCTGTGGTGCCGATCAGCTTGCAAACTTCATTGCCAAAGACTTTCCGGCTGCGGAAATTGCAATGGCCGCTATGACGATCAATACGGTAAAGCAATATCTGGACGGACAAATTTCCGCAGAAGACTGTGCGTTTCACATTCTTCGCAACGGCGCGGGTGCGCTGGCTTATCAACTGGGCTTCGTAATCAGCGGCGGTCCTGCCGGTGCGATTATCGCCTCCGTTGTGGTGACACAAATTTCAAATGCAATTACAGAATACCGCCAGGAACGCAAACTGCAAAAGGCCCGTGACGCAGAACTGGATCGTTTGCTCTCTGACGCACAGGCTGAAATCGCCCGGCAGCACGATTCCCTCCAGGGTTTCGTTCAAACGGAACTTGGTCGATGGGATCAGGCGATCGACAAGGGATTCCGGCAGATTGTTTCTTCTTCCATAGAAAACGACAACGACGGAATTACCGCCGGGCTCAATACGGTTCTCGGACTATTTGGCACCCGTGCCCGGTATCAAACGACGGAGGAATACAAGCGGGACTTTTTCTCCGAGGGCTTTGTATTAACTTTGTAGAAATGAGGTGGTCGTATGCTAATCGAAGCGGCTGTTATTGGTGCCATCGGTTCCACAATCAGTCAAATTTATCGGTCTTCCGAGCTGGATGAAAAAGCATTGAAAACACTAAAACGAGCGCATAACACCCATGAGGATGCGGTCGAATCCCTGCGGCAGCATAAAATGGCTGCCAATATAAAGCTGGAAAAACTCGTTAACCGAAAGAAAGCAATCCTCAACAATCGAATTCCCAGCTTTATTTCTGTATATCAACAAATTCAAGCCGTAAAGTTTCAACCTGGAGACGGCATTTTGGAACTGGAATCCGACTGTTTCACAGTGCAGGACATCAGCAATCTAAATACCATGGCAACTACTTCCATGCAACCGATGAGCGAACATGAGATGGCTGTCAAGTTCTTATTGACCGGCATAGGCGGCATGATCCTTTCCGACTCCAAGCGAAACGCCGAAATTGCCAACAGCCAGCAGCGCATTGCCTCTACGCTACAAGCGCAGGCACAGAATATGGAAATCGCCTTCGACGCAATCGGAGAACGCGCAGATCAAATTTCCGGCATATTGGCACGGTTCAGCTTACTGTTTGGCCAGTCCATCGAAGCGGCAGCCCGCGTCATTCAAAAAAACGGAACAGACCGCAGCCGTTACTCCCAAGCAGACCTTGAGATTCTGATGAACTGTGTGAATCTGGCGGCGGGAATCAAGGATATTCTAGATGTTCCGATTCTTAATCAAGACGGTTCCGTAACGGAAGCCTCATTAAAAGCGCTGGAATCCGGGACAACCCGATTAAAAGGAATTGAATGTAAAGTGAGGAATGTGCAATGAAACGTTTTTGTGTTTCTAAGGATTGTAATGCCTGTGGAGAGTGCATTTTGCAGACTGAGCTTTTAACGGAAGATTCGACAGGACACGCGGTTCCGGAAGCAGATAAATACATCAAGGATTGCGATTTAGAATCTGCCGAAAAATTGGTTGCTGCGTGTCCCACCCACGCACTGTCCATTGAGGAAACGGCTGATGTGGTTTTAAATACTGCCGAACTTTCTGATGCCCTTGAAAAGGAACTGAAATCTATCCAGATTCCCCGTATCACACACCACGATATTAAGTTTAATGAATCCGACTACACTATTGATTATGGGTATATCAGCGGCGAGGATTCTTACAGCTATTCATCTAAAAGTAAAGCACGGGAAGCCGGACAGAGCCGTTTCCGCGCAACATTTTGGAATCATCGAAAAGATTTTGCGCTGTCCTACCTTGCCCAATACAAATCCAAGGTGCTTCGAAAATTTTATGACTTTACCGATCCGTCCAAAACCTATTATTCCCACTTTGATGACCAATTCGAAAAAATTCTGAAGGAGGCAAAAGCAAAGCTATCTGCCGCATCCGGGACTGATTTCTCCCTGCCTGATGATTTCGCAGAATTTCGCCCTGAACTAAGTCCGGATTTTCAGTCAAACTTTTCCATAGACTCGCTGCGTGACATTGATTCTACGGTATATGTCAATGAGTTTTTTGAGGGATTCGAAAAGAATCATTCTCAGTGCCTGAGCTATTATGAGGACTGCATCTATTCTCATGATGATGTTCAGGTCATTGGCACGGATTGGCTCGGAAACAATAAAATTAAAACCACCTACTGTTTCCGTAATGCCAATAATACCGGGAAAGAACTTGTACATGATATTGGTTTTTCACTTCGTTGCGCCAGCAGTTGTGGGATGCGTTGTGTTGACAAAATTGCGGCAGAACATCTTAACTCGATCATCGGTGACTATCGTGATCTCATAGCGAAAGACATCCAAAACAAAGTTTCAGTCTTTAAGTCTGCTGTGGAAACTTTGTATAATTTGCAAGGAGGAACTGATATGGAAACAAAAAGCACGAAACAAATTGCAGAAAATGCCATGGCTCCCGAATGTCCTGCCCCCGAAGCAGAATCGGTAACACCTGTTGCTTCTGCTATCACCGACACCGTTTATCATCTATTAGGAAAGAGCATCGCATGCCAATATGACCGCAGCATCTTTGCCGAAACGAATGATTATCTGGTGTATTTGAATAGTCCACTTGTTGATGACATAGAAGATGAAGATATTGACTGGGCTACTAAGTCAGTTCAGGAGTATAATGATTATCATCGGAAATTAGCTGCCGCAAAGAGGAATGATAATGATAACTGTGAAATCTGTGGAATCCACAAGACAACTGGAGCCACTGTTCAAATTGATCTGCACGATATTCTGGGGTCACAGTGGAAAATTCTCTTTGAAAATACTAACTACTGCACACAGGAAAATATAATTTACATTCCAGTGTTATATCAGAACCATAACTGCAAAATCTTATTTGTAGACTTTGACACCCAAGTAGCAGCTTTCCTAAAGCCTGTATTCCTTATGAACGATGTTTCAGAAGTTCATCTAAGTATTAGTGCTAACTTGCTGGTCGCCTTCTTATATGATAAGTTTCGTGAAGACGATGACAATACCTACAAGGCATTTTTAGTGGATCTGGCAAAAGAAGAACGTGCCTTTTTACTCATGCCCAAAATAGATGTTGCCGATATTTTTGCCTATGACGGGCAAATTCTTGTCCTCGGCTGTAACGGGGAACTTTATACCTATAATGCGGCCACAAGAGAGTGCAAAACTTATGTTAATTTGGGGAAAACTGGCAACTTATGTCGCTGGTCTGAGTACATTCCCGTCATGTACAAAATATTTCGAGCCAATGGAGCATACCTCTTTATTGTCAGTAACGATTATGATTCATATACCGTATATCGCCTGACAAAAGAGATGGATCCGTCGCTCGAGTGTACAAAGGTCTGTATTTCCAACGGACGGTTGCTTTGTATTAGTGAATGTGAAGAGGACGGAGATTGCCACTGCTTTATTGAAAACTATGATTTAAGCACTGTCAAAGAAATAAAAGAGCCTGAATTGAAAAATCCTGATGATTTTCCGGATAACGATGTCTTTGCGGATAACCTCTCTCTACTTGGCGATTATTTATACTTATGCTCAGGACATGCAGGCGATAGCTCTGTGTATAAAATCAATCTGAAGGAGAATTCCGTGTGGGAATACATTTAATCAGGTCATTTCCGCTTTTCCCCACCCCTCCAAATATATATTATAGTCTTGAGGCCCCAGGGTAATTCCCTGGGGCTATCTTTATTTTATGGGGGAATTTTCATGCACAGTACGGTGTTTGAATTGTCGGAGCGGCCGGTTCCTGCCGGGCGGTGGATCACGCCGGGGTATTTGCCGGACTGGTTCTTTACCGGTGCGGACTATGCGGAGCGGATGTCCTGCGCGGAACGGGAGGGCAGCATTGCGGCGCTGGTGGACTGTCTGGGCGGGGATTGTATCCGTCAGGGGGACTGTCTGACCTTTGCGCCGACGCTGCGGGCGCGTTATTTTCGGGAACGCTACCGCTGCTTTCATGCCGCCGCGCAGATGTTGGCCAACGCGGGATACGAGGTCTTTGCGGGGATCACTCCCGCTCCCGCCTTTCTGCTGGCGCTGCACGGTCTTTGGGAGAGCTACGAAGACCAGGACGGCTTCTATATCTATCAGGCCGCCCAGAATGCGCTGCTGCCCTTGGATCGCTGGCTGAGGTGCGCCGACCTCTCCCGCCCCTATTATGTGGGCGGAACCGTCAATTATCATTATTAAAAATTCAATATGGAGGAATCAACGATGGCTGCAAATGTGGAAACGATATTTTATGTGAGAGAAGCGCCCTGGCATGGTCTGGGGACGGAAGTAAAGGAAGCGCCGGCGTCTGCGGACGCTCTGGTGGCCGCCGGGCTGGATTGGACGGTGGAACAGCGGAATGTGTACTTGGAGAACGGCACCCGGATTCCCGGCTACAAGGTCAATACCCGCAGCAGTGACCAGGCCGCCCTGGGGATCGTGTCAGACCGCTACAAGGTGGTGCAGAATGTGGACGCGTTTCAGTTTACCGACGACCTGCTAGGGGAGGGCGTCACCTATGAGACGGCCGGTGCCTTGCAGGGCGGCCGCAAGGTCTGGCTGCTGGCCCGAATGCCCCAGCGCTACATTATCGCCGGGGACGAGATTGCGCCTTACCTGGTGGTAATGAACGCCCATGACGGCAGTTCCGGAATCAAGGTCGCCATGACGCCCATCCGGGTGGTCTGCCAGAACACGCTGAATCTGGCACTGAACACCGCCAAGCGTATTTGGGCGGCAAAGCACACGGAGAATGTGATGAACCGCGTCTACGAAGCCAGAGACACCCTGCGGCTGGCGGAAACCTATATGGGCGAACTGGGACGCGGCATTGAGGAACTTTCTCAGATCAAGCTCTCTGACCGCAAGGTTCTGGACCTCATGCAGGCGTTCTTTCCCGTGTCCGAGGACATGACCGAGGGACAGAAAAAGAACAACCTGCGGCTGCTGGAGGATCTGAAGCGGCGGTACTGGGACGCACCGGATCTCTCTTCTGTGGGGAAAAACGGGTATCGGTTTATGAACGCCGTCAGCGATTTTGCGACCCATGCTTCTCCCCTTCGCAAAACGAAAAACTACCATGAAAATCTGTTTCTGCGGACTGTGGAAGGCAACGCTATGATCGACAAAGCGTATAAGCTGGCGCTGGCGGCTGCGTAAGGAGGGTATTTATGGCAGTAAACGTAGTAGCAACCACGGATGGAATGTCCTATGCCGAGTGGCTGGAGCGGCGAAAAAAGGGGATTGGCGGATCGGACGCTTCTGTGGTGTGCGGAATGAACCGCTATAAGTCCCCGGTGGAACTGTGGATGGAAAAAACAAACCAAATGCCCGACAAAGAGGCAGGAGAGGCTGCCTATTGGGGAACGCAGCTGGAAGCTCTGGTGCGGGCGGAATTTACGAAACGGACGGGAATCAACGTAACGCACGCCATGCAGCTTCTTCAAAGTGTGGAACATCCCTTTATGCTCGCCAATCTGGATGGTGTCTGTGAACATCCGGAGCTGGGGCCCTGTATCTTTGAAGCGAAGACGGCCTCGGCCTATAAAGCCGGGGAATGGGAAAATGGGATCCCGGACGAGTATCAATTACAGATTCAGCATTATATGGCGGTTACCGGGTACGCAGGAACTTACATTGCGGTTCTGATCGGCGGCAATACATTCAAGTGGCGGTTTATTCCACGGGATGAAGGACTGATTGCTATGCTGATTCAGTTGGAATCAGATTTCTGGCAGCACGTGGAGAATATGACCCCGCCGCCGCTGGACGGCTCCGACGCCACAGCGCGGTTTCTTGCAGAACGCTTTCCTCACAGTGTTCCGCAATCTCAAATTGTTTTGCCGGATTCCGCCGCCGATCTGCTGCGGCAATATGACGCCGCCTGTGAGCACTTAGCGGAAGTACAGGAAGAAAAACAGGAGGCAGAAAATCTGCTGAAGCAAATGCTGGGTGAGCATGAGGTCGGCACGTTGGGCAATCGCAGGGTCACATGGAAGCAGCTCTCTCAGGAACGGCTGGACAGCAAAACACTGAAGGCGGAACACCCGGCGCTGTGCAAAAAGTATACCAATCAGGTATCATATCGCCGCTTTACGATTCACGCGGCAAGTTGAAGGAGGTCATAAAATGGATACCACAAGACTGAAAAACAGACTGGAAGACAAGGTCCGGGAACTGGACATGCCGGCGGAAGCAGCTTCTCATGCTAAGATGGAACTGGCTCCGCTGGAATCCAACTATATGGCGTTCCAATCCGACGCTCTGGCTGCTCTGCAAGAGAATCTGAACCATCATCCGTTGTCCTTTCAGTTCTTCGATGTTGTAAAGTCTCCCTCCGGCGGAGCCACGGTGTTCTCTGTTCCGGGACTGTCCGGAGAGGAGCCGGAAAAAGAACTGACGGGTATCATCCTGGACTACACCACGCCCAGAGCGTATTGGGATACCCCAGACCCGGTGGAGGGCACACCGCCCACCTGTTTCAGTCAGGACAGCGTAATTTCCACCCATGGAAAGGCGTGTGCCCGCTGCCCTTATAACGACTACGGCTCGAAAGACGGAGATACCAGCGCCAAGGCCTGTAAAGAATCCGTTCTTCTGTTCCTGCTGCGGCCGGATAATATCCTCCCCCTGCTGGTGCGGATCCCCGTTACCAGTAAGCTCCGGTTCCTGAAATATATGGCGCGGTTGATTGGGACACTGACGCCTATCAACAGCGTGGTGACACGCATTACACTGGAGAAGGCAACCAATAAGACGGGAAAACCCTATGCTCTGTACCATTTTGAGGCGGTGGGGAGCTTGTCTCAGGATGAGACCGCTCGGGCCAAAGAGTACGCCCAGTGGCTTATGAGTATTACAGAAGCGGACCCGGAATTGGAAGATGTAGGGTAAGAAACGGAAGGTCTGGCATCCATATCGGATGCCAGACCTTCCGTTTCGTTAAATTGTATGCATTTTCATCCGTACAGTCTTTTTCACTAGAAAACTGTCTCGTAAACGCGTCGTCAGCCCCGCTTCTCCCCTATTCCTTATAACCGCTTTTACGAATCCATTTTTCTACTTCAAAAGGCTTCCCTAATCCGATGTCGTAGGGTTGGTCATTTCTTTCCGCGCCCACCGATCCAGGCAAACGGTAAACTCTTCGGCCAGGTAACTTTCTACCAACTGTATAATAAGCGGAAATGCTTGCTGCTCTGTATAGTACCACCCCCTAGGCGTAAGCTTGCGATATTCTGCCATATCATACTTTTCAAACAGATCCCTCAGCAATAAACGAAAGTCTTCCGGTCTATGGTAGTTTTCAATGAACATTAGGAATCCACTCTTGTCAAACTTTCTCATCAATTTGCAGATCAGCTCACTGGCGCGGATCAGGTCTTTTCTATCCCGGGCATATTGTTCATGCCCCGCCGTCAGACTAACTCGTTCAATGAGGTTATCCTTCTCCTGCAATTGAACCACGACACTGCGATCTTTCTCGAAGTCTTCCAGCAGTTCTAAGGCATATTGATGTGTTACCCGCTGCAACATCTGGATGATTTCTGAAGCACCCCAGAAGTCACTGGCCATAGTAGATAAGGGGAGTCTGTAATAGCAAAAGAATGCAAGATCTGAAAATTCCCGGCTATTTATGTTCTGATACAGGTCGCCCAGATAGTGGTAGAGCAAAGGAGCCCCTATCTGTTCTCTCACTTCCGCTTTGGGAAGAAGTTCTCCGTTTTCCAGCATATTCAACGCTTTTCGCAGAGCTGGCGGAAGTCGTCTTTTCGAATAATCATGCGTATGTAAATTGTAGGATAAACACACATTCAAATTACATAGCTTTGCTAACGCTTCGATTTCCTGCCTGTATGGAACGTTCTCGTTGTCGTTCTTTGGCGGTCCATTCCTCACCTTCAATTTGTCGAAATATTCTTTTACAATCGGCCAATCCTTCTCCTCGATTTTGTGATATTCCAAAAAACGTTGCTCGATCTTATCCCAGTCAAAAACGGGAACATACTTGCCTATTTTCTGTTTACTGTGTGGTAAAAATGAGCTGTAAACGAGAGATTTTACCTCTCTGTACACAGTAACGATCGTCTCTTGATCCCGCTGGGATAATTTCCGGTTTTTATATTTCATATACCCAGAGACCCGAGGCATTGGGGCTTCTCTTAAGAACATGGTAAACAGTACCGGTAAAATAGCGGATGTAATCGGCTGTACCCTGCATTTCTCCCAGAAGAACTCATAGTCACTATAAACCTTATCCTTCGCTTGACCCTCTTGGTCATCCTTTCCTTGATCCTCTTGGTCATCCTCTCCTTGCTTCTTTTGATTGCTTGGTCGAAAAATTTTATTTTTGATTCTTAACTTTTCAAGTCCTTCGACAAATTCATATGGCAACTTTTTGAGCGGGTGTTGAAATGCCGGGTCGCTGGCACTGCTGTTCACCTGTCTTTCCAGCGCCTCCTGTTGTGCCTCCATGTGTTGAACGGTTTTCATTCCACTGCGGAGCAGTAAGTACTCGTCCAATCGCTTTTTATACTCCTTGAGCCCCATTTTCTTTGCTTCTTCAAATGAATCCAAAAATTTTCCTTTGCTGTGATCTGTTTGCTTGTAGATTACATCGCGTCCACAAATCAGAAATAACACATCACGCAGAGACTTCGATTGTGTTATCGCTTTATACACATCAAAAGGCCAATAATAAATTGATCGCGGAAACGGCCAACTGACACTTATAAATTCGTTTACACCTCCCACCCCAAAAAAGCGGTTCAAATCAGGCATTTCATTCATTGTCATAAATGTTCCCCCTAAAAAACAATCCCTTGATAGCTGAAATCGGAAATTTACATGAATTAACTTTCTCGTTTCAGTTATGTGAAAGTTCCGCTGTCTGTTGTATACTAGAGCCCGTCAATTAACAGGGCACATAACCGGCCCAAAATTGTTCGAAATGAGGCGCATACTATGAAAACAGGCAAGAAACATTACAAAAACTTCTCCCAGCGTGCCAACCCCAATCGTGGTTTTCTCACCCCGGATCCATTGTGTCTTCCCGTAAACGCCCCCGGTTTCTTCTTCGGAGAGACCGAAGCAAGCCGGTCTGACGCATATATCGGCATGCCCCAGGGCACGGACGGAAACATCCTGGTCATGGGCGGAAACGGCAGCGGTAAAAGCTCCGGGATCGTCAAACCGACGCTGGAAACCTGGCAGGGGGCAATCTGTGCGACGGACATCAAAGGGGAACTGTCGGAACACTACGCTAAATGGTGCCAATACGCCACACAGCATGGAATCCCCACCAGGCCGCATATCATCTTCGATCCTACCCGTCCCGGCGGAGTGAGCTACGATCCGTTTGGGTGGCTGGCTCTGGACGATGAAGTAAACCGAGTGGACAACGTCAACGATATTGTCCAGGCCATTATACCAGAAATTCCGAACGACTGTCACCCATTTTGGATTCAGGCGGAACGTTTGGTTCTGGAAACGGCACTGCTCTACTACTCCCGGCTGGGACTGAGCTTCAACGAGAGCATTTGTACGCTGCTGACCACGGGCGTCTCCGCGCTCAGCCTGGAGCTGCACCGCAACGGCTGTGAGGAAGAAAAATTGCTGCTAGGCAATTTAGAGCCCATGAATTCTGAGACGTTGACCTCCATTGAGTTCAGCCTGCGCGGCCATCTACATCCATTTGCGACCAATCCCCACATCCGCCATGGGTTCCGCGGTGCGCGAGAAAATGCCGTGTGCTTCCATTGGAACGATTTGGAACGGAAAAATATTTTCCTCCGCGTTCCGCAGGATAAAATCGGTCTGTGGGGCAGTGCGATCAACCTGATGTACGCCCAGCTGCTCCGCTATCTGGAACGCAGGGCGGAACGGTATAGCGGCGAAGGCCAGAACACTGTGCAGACACTTTTGCTGATGGATGAGTTTCCCCGTTTTGGAAAACTGGAACCGATTCCTGACGCACTGGCTACCCTACGCAGCAAAGGTGTGAACATCTGTCTGATTGTGCAAAGCACTGCACAGCTGGACCAGCTCTACGGGACAGCAGGGCGGCGGATCTTGATGGATAACTGCCAGTACCAGGCAATTCTGCGTGCCAACGACGCAGAAACGCAGGACATCCTGTGCCGGCTCATCGGTTCCACTCAGGTCGTGCAGGAGAGTGTCAGCCAAAATGTAACAGCCTCCGGCCACAAAGTCGGTTATAGCTCACACCGTTCCATCGGTCGTGAACCCAAGGTGTTCCCCCATGAACTGGCCCTGTTGAACGACATCATCCTGCTGTCCCCTCATGGGAGCAGCCTGGTGAAAAAACATCTGCCTCACGGGAACAGCGCCCGGTAACTGCCCGTATTGCGCCGCAGCACAAGGCATGGCCGGACTTCTGTCCGCCGTCTCAACTCATCAAGAAAGAAGGTCTCCCTATGCTATCCAACTATGAGAGTATCCAAAGTACCAAGAAGCGGGCTGACGCCAAGCTTCGCGCCATGCGTCTCGCGAAACGCGAGGCGAGCAATCGAAAAAGGAAAGAAGATAATCACCGCAAGTATATCGTCGGCGGCTA
>Ga0129311_1000512_pt1 | contig 33780 bp, 30 predicted proteins | sample Go1ome_FD_94435 | JGI IMG/M metagenome (GOLD analysis project Ga0129311, IMG submission 94435) | Western lowland gorrila individual fecal microbial communities from Wisconsin, USA - Go1022B metagenome | ecosystem: Host-associated > Mammals > Digestive system > Large intestine > Fecal | place...
CGACGGAATATTTTTATACGTCAGTATGATTGGCTTTACTGATGATTCCGAAACAGAGACTTTAATGATATAACGCTCACTCTTTCTGACCGAATAAGGTAAGAATGAAATCTTAATTGGTGGCCTTGGAGTTATGTGTTCGTTTACCTGATTATTGAAGTAATTGCGCTCATTATCAGCGGCTTTTCTATCAAATCCAATTAGCTTATTTGTCTTGTCCTCAACACCAATATACATATCTCCACCAGATGCATTTGCAAACCCGGCTATTGTCTTAAGCCAGCCAACTACATCCTCACGATTTAGTATACTTTTACATTCAACTGTACTATCTTCAAGCTGAACATCACCGATAATCTCTTCCAGATACATAGGACAGACCTCTTTCTTTGAAGTTATTCAAAGGTTACTTCAAAGTTACTTCAAAGTCAACTTCAACATCACTTCAATATAAGTTTGAAGTTATTCAAGAAATAAAGATATATGGAAAACAATATTACTGTTATTGGGGGCGGCATACTGGTGCTTCTCCTGGCCAGGCTAAAAAGGAAACCCTATGAGGTGACCCGCATCAAGCATGATGTATTGGTCCAGGATTTCGTCCGCACCCCCCTATTGGCGATTTTTGCCCGATGCTAACACGAGATCCGAAAGAAGTTCAAAAATTGATTATCTCACCGCCCGGCGGTAAGATGAAGGCGCCTGATTATTAAGTGCTTACGATCAAATAGCTTCATGAAATCAGACAGATCCGCTTTGGAAACCATGTTGTCCTTGATCGCTCTTACCCGACCTTCCAATGCAGCCTGCCTTGCGGACAATTGGAATAACTCCTGATTCGGAAGCAATTGTCTATTTTGAGAGATATACTCACGCATAGCTCTAATACACGCATAATCGCCACGCTCTGACGTTCAGCAAGTTCCCCTTTCAAAACTGTAGCCAACTGATACACTCCTTGTTCAGTGAAGGCATATGGAGGCTTTCTGCGACCACCATGACTTGATGTTGAATTTTTCAACATCAAGTTATCGAACTCATCCTGTGTAAGCTGAAACATAAAATCGTCAGGGAAACGATTTATGTTGTGTTTAACTTGCAAATTCAAATATCTTGTTTCATATCCATATATCTCTGCAAGATCAAAATCCAACATTACCTGCTGACCACGTATGGTATATATCTTATCTTTCAGTGTGGATTCGTCCACAATTATCAACTTGCATCAGTATCAGGTTTACAGGCACCACGCTCCTAATCTCGCCGGCAAGAAACATAGTAACAGCAAGATCGGCAACTACCACAATAACAGTACTTACCTTTCGACGGGATAAAAGCTGACAAGGAAGAGATCGAACTTCGACTCTCAATGTCTAATGTTATACTGGATACAAGCGCAGGGATATCAGTCAGGATAAATAACAACTATTCTGTCTGAAAAGAAAAAATAAACTCAAAATAAACTCACGAGCATTTTAAAGCCCCGCAAACTCAATGTTGACGGGGCTTTCGAGACTTTACTAAATCACTCCAACTCTTTGCCGACTCCCATATCTTGTGGTAGTTAAGTTCCAAAAAGCACAATATCTTGTGGTATTTTTCTTCCTATTCCACCAATTCTTTGGCTTTTTAGGAGCAGAAGTTGGCTTTTTGTTGGCTTAAAAAACTCTCATCTTTAATAAAACAAGAATTATTTCCAAACCGGATCATCATCCTTGATAATTCCTTCGGCAGCCATTCTCCCTAAACGTTTCAAAGCATCCATATCTTCTCTGTCAATCTTGGCGTATGAGTTAAAATTATCTCTCTGTTTGTCGACTAAATTTCTGATTTTCAGTTCTACTGATTCAATAAGTCTTTGTTTTTTTCTTGTGTGCCAATTTATTCAGGAACAGGAAGAGCCCGCCAACGGCAAACATCATAAGATAAAAAACAACGCCAATAATCAGTGCATCCGTGATGCTGACTTCATCCGGCTTAAAAAATCCGTAAACAAAACTGCCTCTGAACTTTCCGAGAACAAAATCAAACAAGAGGTATAAGAGCATGAGCACAGGCGTTACCAATAGCTTCTTTACAGCATTTCCTTCGCGGTCATTAAAGAAGAGGATATAACACAAAATAAACAGCACCGGCGACATCGCGTGAAGATAGAAAAATGCTCCCTCAAAATTCATATGATATGCGCCCGATAAGCTGCCCATACAGATAGCAAATACAAAGAATATCCCTACTGAGATATTTCTGTAGAACACACCGGGGACGCTTTTCCCTCTAAGATTCAAAATACCGTCAGCAACAAGCAGTAAACCGCCCAGCACGTTGGATATGCAGGTGAATTCAACAAGATATTCAGGGATCGGTAAGTACCCTATCAATACGGCAATTGGCATGGAAATGCCAATAACTATCTTTATCCAAGCTATAATCTTATCGTTCTTTATTATGTTACTCATACCTATTATTCCCATTAGTCCTTTTTTCTGTTTATTTTCCCGACAAAGGATCCCTTCCTCTGTCCTCTCAATTATAACAACGTAGTTAAGTACTCTTGATATATTTTTAAGCTGCAGATCATTAAAGAAATGCAGTTTTGTTTCTGCCCCCAAAATATCTGAGTTCAAATTTGGGGGGCTTTTTGTGGGCTTAAAAAACTGAAATGCCCTATTTTAGGGCATTTTCAGCGTTTTTTCATTATTCAAGCTCGTTTCTTATCACGGTTCACAGTATTCTGAAGGGCATATCCTTGTACGTCTTGCGTATCATTTGATACGTTTATCCGTTACATTCGCACAGTTCAATTTCTCGTGTACCCAGGATGTACCCAGACTAAAGATAGACAAATCTATGAATAATATATCTTCATCTCAGTAATTTATAACGACAAAGACCCTTTATTTCTTCACGAGATACACCAATTCGTTCCAGGACTGAAAAAAAGACTATTGATTGAATATAGAACGCTGTCTCGGCAACAGGAGAAGCCAATAAGGCGGTACCTCTATGCGTCACAACATTTCTGTATTTAACCAATCCTTGAATTGAATTCTCGTCAATATTTATATCGGAATCGTTAACAAGTGATAATTCTTCTGCGTACTTGTTTCGGAGATAAGTTATTCTATCGCGTAAGGACAGTGACCAGTTTTCAACGCTTGATAAAAGGGAATTATATGAACTATCCGGAAAATCAGGATTTGCTTTTTTAAAGTTACTTAAATCATCTCTGACTGTCTTTTTAATCGAAGACAACAGTTCGTCGTTTTCTCGTTTTTCCTTAGTTGTAAAAGTATACTCAGCCTCCAAAGCGGAACATAATTCCTTGACTTTACTTGGAGAAATAAAATATAGATCTTTATCGTTTTCAGGAAGAAAACTCATTATTGGGGCTAACGATGATTTGTCATCTAAAAAGAGTTTTATAAGATTCGGAAAAGAATCTTTTAGGTCAGCTACACAAATATTGGTTCGCCAATCTTTTAGTGCAATACTTTTTTCGTCTCTTATAAAGACTTCTCCAACACTATCCTTCAGACCAGCAAACTGTTCTGAGTCTTTAAGAAGGTATATGCGATCAAATCCTACATTCTTGCGAAAACACATAAACGATAATGTTTTCTTAATAGCATTGTAGTACTTAATTATGTCATTAAGTTTCTTAGATGTATCGAAAGTCATCGTCAACGTTACATCAGAATTGTTTAGTGAATTTCCTGACTGATCATGGCTGATGGATATCCCAGACTCAATTGAGATGTGTATCTTTTCGCCATCTATATCAATCTCGTATGACAAATTGTCATTCTTAATTCTTGCCTCAAGTTTCTCGGAATCAAAGTCTAATCTATCCGCACGGAATATATTACTGAGCGATCCACCAATAAATGAAATGCCCACATAATCATTAAAATCCTGATTCATAATGTTTCCCTTCGAAACAATATATGATCCAGTATTTAGCTTTTGAGTCTGATGTATTTTTATACAAGTATCCCCTGCATATATAGCAATTTTATGATTATCATGAGTTCTGCCAAATATATACCCATCTGTATTGGGTAGAACTACGGGATCCGAAGGACAGCCCATTTCGTAAATCGAATCCGACATAAAAGTGAAGAGGAAATCATCCTTATTCACAGTAAATAATATAGGTCTATCTGTATTATCTATAACACCTGTAAGCATATAATTCTCCTAAGCTTTTACTGTTCTCACGCTACTCTCGCATTATCATTAATACTATCTATAACCTTCCGGATCCCCATCCAGACATTCAGATCCGTGAATATCTCTACTACACTTCCCTGATCAGTAAACGGTGACTCCTGAAGCACCGACAAATCTTTCATCATACCGTTGTGAACAATATACTCAACTATCTGATTTACAAAGTATATCTGCCGGCTGTCGAGATCATTACTCTCAAGATACTCGGAGAAGGCCGCCTTTGCTGCATTCATATCAAGACCAACAATCTCACGGACAAGCTCGCCCAAAGGCTTAGAACCGTATTCCTGCTCATATTCTTCTTTAGTTCCGAGATCCGACCAAAGCACCTGTTCCAAAACCTCTATATCGCTATGAGACAAAGGAATATTCGACTTCAGCTTCTTAATGACCTCGTTGTCTTGATGCTCACGGATATAATACTCAGCCTTAGCTTTATAGTTCTTCAGATCATCATTATCAAGTTCAGATTCATTCCAGGAAACATCAAGAATATCGTCATCGAAGTTAGTATCATAACGAAGATGTTTCTTAGGAATATACTTCATGAGACCACGAAGATTCTCTCTGATCTCTTCGAACTCGATCAGACCGCAATCCGTAATATAATCCGTATGAAGGATCTTATCGATCAATTCAGACTGCACCTTTATCTCTGGAATATTGGCCACACTTGCAATTCCACTAACACGCTTATACAGATCACTTCGTGCTCGGCCATATTTCTTACCGGCAAGATAAGCAAGTTCTATTCCATACATAAGCGCATCAAAGCGCACAGCACTCGCTTCGTCATCATTAGGCAATATCAACGGTGCTAATTCTTCACGAACAAGCAAAGTATCCTCATATGTCAGCGTCTGATAATTAGCCTCTGCAGAATACAGATCAACATACTTCAGATGCTGTCTGACTGCAAAGTTCTCACGCGGAAGCTCCTGGACCTTTCCGGTCATTGCTTCCACTAATGCCTTACGGTAAGCAATAAATCTCTCTTCCTGGTACGCAAGATCTTGCAGCTTATATGTGATCTCGAACTGAAGATTAAAGATTGCTCCCTGCAGAGCGATCATATTCGCGGTTGGCTTTCCCTTGCTCATGCGGAAGAACTCAAAGTTCCCACAAAAATCGAAAATATAGAACTTACTCTTATCTTCACCGTCGATAAGACCCGGACATAACCTTGTACCACGGCCAATCATCTGCCAGAATTTGGCGTAACTCATGACTTTCTTAAAGAACACAAGATTTAAAACTTCCGGAACATCAATGCCGGTATCCATCATGTCAACGGAGATCGCTATCTGAGGAAGCTTATTGGGTTCAGAGAACTCATCTATCAATGTCTGAGCATAATTAATCCGGTTATCAATAACCTGAGCAAAACCATTCAGATGCGGATAATCCTTGTTGAAGATATCAAGTATCTTCTCGGCATGATCATGATTCTTAGCAAAGATAATCGTCTTACCAAGCTTCTGACCATAATCGATCTTTATACCATCTTTCATCACAGTATGGAGAACTTGTCGAATCGTATCCTCATTGAAGATCCACGAATTCAGCGCTGATGAACTGATTGCTTCCGGCAACTCACCATCTTCCATCTCAAATGTATCTTCATATATGGCCTTATCTTCTTCTGAAAGCTCATCATAAACAATACCTTGCTCTATAAATTTCAGCTTCGTTTCTACCGACAGAAAGTCTACAAGATATCCGTCATTTACAGCTTGAGCAAGCTCATATCCGTATGTTGGAACACCCTGCTCCAGATCGAAAAACTCATACGTATTCTTATCAATATCATCCTTTGGCGTAGCAGTAAGACCTACAAGCGGCGCATCGAAGTAGGTAAAGATATCTCTATATTTGTTATATATGGATCTATGCGCCTCATCGCATATTACAAGATCGAAGTGTCCGCTGGTGAAAAGCTTCTGATTCTCTACTTTAACAGAGTCAATGCAATTCATCATTGTCTGATAAGTCGAGAAGACGCAGTGTGCATTATAGTTATCTTTCTCTTCACAAAGATTAGTCACAGACAAGGAAGAGTAGTTATTCACAAAAGCTCGCTTCGCCTGCGTAACAAGCGATGTTCTATCTGCCAGGAAAAGGATATTCTTTATCCAACCGGCATCAAGAAGCACATGGCAAAGTTCAATTACCGTTCGAGTCTTACCGGATCCTGTTGCCATAACAAGGAGAGCCTTACGGCGATTCTTCTTATCGAAACTATCGCACACAGCCTTAATTGCCGCTCCCTGATAATATCTTCCGGCGATATTCTTATCTACATTAACATGAGCAAGAGATGTCCTCATCCTTCTGAGATTGAACATCTTCTCCAGATCGGCTTTGGAATAGATACACGCTACCTTTCTCTCAGGGTACTGCCCGTCTATGATCCTTGTATCAAATCCATTTGTAAGAAATATGCATGGTCTTCTTTTATACTGCTTCTCAAGAATATCTGCATAGAGTTTCGCCTGCTGGCGACCCTTTGATACATCAACACATGTCCTCTTGGCTTCGATAACAGCGAGAGGTTTATGTGCATTATCAAAAAGAACATAATCAGCAAAACCAACTTCCGATTTATTCGGCATACCCGGAAGCTCAAGCTCATTGATCCAGTCTGAACCTTCTCTCCATCCAGCATCAATAAGCATTGCATCAATATATATCTTACGAGTCTTATACTCGGAAAGATCTAACGGTTTCGGGACATAAGTCTCAAGTTGCTCTTCACGACGAGAGGTCAATTCTTTCCGCAAAGCAGAATTCTCTGCAATGAGCTCTTTTATATCAACATCCGGGAACTCAGTTTCGAACTTTGAATCTTCATCTTTTACAAGTAACGATTTATCAAAGGGATGCTCTTCATACTGATCCGAATAACAATAACATATGAAATCAAAAAAGATCTGCAGATTCTCAAGACATAGAATAGCTTGATCCTCAGTAATCTTCTTCCCTGAATGCGCAGCATTATTACCCATCTTACGTATGAAATCCATGCGCTTCATAAGGTCATCATCTATAATATCACGGAACTCTTCCGTACTCATGAGGCTTATCAAGTTGTCCTGGTACGGCATCTGAAGTGAACTATCAACGGAGTACATCCATTTAATAGCAAACTCCATCGCTCTTCGGCAATTTATGATACAGGAGGTGGGATCAATATACAGTATCTTCTCAGCCGCAATCGCCACATCAGAGAATGTGTTGAATTTCGGTTCTTTTTTCAAATAATCGAAGTTGGTCATATGACTACCTCCCTCTTATCGTTTATATTATTTGAACAATTCCGGTTCTTCGTTATATAGCTCCAATAACCAAGGTTGCGGAACATATGTCAATATCATTTCGTTGTTCCACCCTAGTGTAAACACCTGTTCAGGCATGTGTAAAAACAAGTTATTAACCAAATAAATTGTATCTCCAGATGTCTTATCTAACGATATCGTTTTATCCTCGCTCCGCAACACCTGCAAAACTATTGCTTTTTGTCTAGGACTTAATGTCAGAAGCTTCTTCTTCAAGTTTTCTCGAATACGTTTATTTCTTCGTCTCGTAGAAATATCTGAAATAACAGAAAAGATGACTATGGTGGCTATCAACGCGATACTCAGCAAAAAGACAATCCCTATAATACGATTCCATAAGACTGGAAGTTCATCAAGATTCATCTTAGCCAATACCGACTCAGGAAGAAAAATAAGCAAACCCGACAGTATCGCTACAGCCGCTAAGGCAGGTGTTATTTTCTTAAAATTATCGAAAGTTTTTTCGGCTATACTGTCAAAAGAAACACTCATTTATCTCTCCTCCCTATCCGAAATATTCCTGCATCAAGCTATCGAAAAGTAATTGAGTTTCTTCCAATGCTTTCTGCACCTCAACTTTTGATTTGTCGACTTGTTTTACGAACTCCACAAACTCTTTTTGAGTCGTGATGGGCGGAAGAATAATCTGGAGTTCCTCAACCTGCTGTTTTGTTATTGCTTCCCTCGTGGCACCACTACCAGCTATACTCCATAGCAAGCTCTGATAATTATCATCAATCAATAATTTGTTTAGGAACTCCGGGATAACATGTTCTTTGCATCTTATAATGCAAACATGCTGGTTTACTCTCGCGGGAAGAATCTCATTTGGAACTACACAAGATCGCGCCACGGATGCACCAGTAATATTAAGTAGTACATCATTAGGCTCTATGGTAACACCATCCAATTTCGCCGCCTGTTCATCGGAAATATGAGCTAGATCCTTGTAGTCAAACTCGCCATTATGAACATTCATACTTCGAATAAGAGTTATACCTTCTTCACGATATGACTCCTTGCCACCCTTAGGTGTTGCACCAGAACCAATCTTCGTTGTAAGCTCACTCAAAAATTTGCTTGGCCACCCTTTTTCATTGGTAACCGGATTACCAAACATCTCGACAAATCGGGCTTTGACGAGCTCATCTAACTTATCTAATTCTGTCTTCCTTGCTTCAATCACTGAGGCTGTTCTTTCAAGAACACTTACTATTTCATCTTGTTCTTCTATAGTAGGCAAGGGTATATCAAAATCACGCAACATAGACATATTGATATTGTTTTGTGCTACTCCTCGCCCAATATTTGAAACATAGCTTTTCTTAGATTTAAGATAGTAATAGATGTAGTCTGTGCGTACTTGTTCTGGATTCTTTATCGTTAATCCAGCTATCGCCTGATTCGTGCAAGCATCGATTTTTAATATTCCCACTTCACCTAAGGTGGCAAAAATCGTATAAAGAATTGTACCAGCTGGCAACATTTTAGCAGAAGAACCATCTAGTCCCTCTTGAGTTATAAACTCATCAGCAGAATCTACATACTTCTTGGATATATTGCCAATTTTAATCCAAGGTATAGTTCCACCATTCCAATATAATGAATTAGATCTTGAAGGCGTTCCACCTGAAACTATATTGCAAACATCACCAAGCTTATATTGTTTCATTTTCATCCCTATAAATATCAATTTATTGATTCATCATCATTCAACATCCATATCCTCTTAAGAGGAATGTCTGCCTGCATATCTGGACTTAACTTTTCGTAATTAGCGAAGAGTTCGTTAATTACATCATTCGAATCCCACAACCTTATTCTGAAGAACTGATTTCCACGCTCTTTTTCTACGCTCGATTTGAAACCGCTCCAAGAAACAAGCAATCCATATTCCGCTCCGACTTTATTCATAACACCACCAAGCTGGTCAAGTATAGAACGTTCAATCGGAGTATCTTGTGTTTTTACCTGTACACATATTTTCGGGGAACCAAAACCCATCGTGCCACCGGAAGCAAGAAGATCCTTTCCGCCATCTGCACCTTGTTTACTGTGATATACAGTAAAGCCCTTTGCCGCCAATAATTCACAGATTAACTCCTCCATTCTATATCCTTTGAATTTCTGAAGGATATACTTTGAGATAGCATCTCTAGCAGCTAATTCAATATCTGTTGTCGTTTCAAAGTCACTATCCGTACCGTCAGGGAAAACAGCATCTGCTGCAGATGTAACTTTCCAATTATTCTTTTCCATAGCCTTAAGGCGCTTCTCCGCATCATTTCTGGTAATCTGACATACAGTCATAAATGCACCAAATGAATACAAAATATCCTGATCGAAATTACTCCTCGGAATATCAGTCGCAAACCATTTAACCTCAATATAATGCTTATATGGACTTACTGCTTTTTCATCATATGTATAAGATCCGATTACCTTAGCAAAATGTATCGTACTTGATCTTTTACTCGGCAAGACCACCCAGTCATCAGTCTGGATTTTGTTGGCAAATGGATAGATTTGAGACGCCCAATTCTTAATCGTATTCGGTTTTTCGGACGAATAGATTTCGTTCAGTTTGGCGAGGAGTTTTTCCCTATTTCTATATTTAGTTAAGTCGACATCAAGATCTCCCCATGTAAGGTATATTTTCTTATCATTGAGGAATTTATCTTCATACTGCCCTTTACTTCCTGCACGTACTAACCAGATACTCATACATTTTGACTCCCTTCTACTTCAATAGCTTTTCAAGTTCATCCATCTCTACCGCAATCTGTTTTTCAATATCTCTAATACTTGCCATAATTTCAGATGTTGGCGGATATACTACTGGTACATACTCGACTTCCTTGTACTTGTTGATCGAGAGATCATAATCATTATCGGCAATCTCTTTCTTTGACACCATGAACGACTTTTCTGTACGCTTTCTGTCTTTCTCGGCATCAAGATTCTTAAATCGGTTAATGATATCAGGAATATCATTGTCCTTGATCTCTGCGCGCTTATCATCAAGACTGAAACCGTCGGCTGTCATATCATAAAACCATACATTATCCGTGCCGCCATGACCGGTCTTGGTAAAGATAAGTATTCCGGTAGATACTCCGGCATATGGCTTAAATACACCTGAAGGCATTGAGATGACTGCTTCAAGCCTCTGGTTCTCTATGATTTCTTTTCGTATAGCCTTATGAGCATTGGACGACCCGAACAGCACTCCATCCGGTACGATACACGCACATCTTCCGCCGACCTTAAGCATTCTTACAAACAGAGCCAGGAAGAGTAATTCCGTCTTCTTTGTCTTGCACATTTTCTGCAGATCCGTTGATACCGTATCAGCATCGAGATTCCCCTTGAACGGAGGATTTGCAAGAATAAGCGAATACATATCTTTATCCGGATTCTGATCGGATAGACTATCCCTGTACTCAATGAACGGATTATCTACACCATGAGTCATCATGTTCATGGCACCAATGCGGAGCATGGTTCTATCCATATCATATCCATGGAACATATCATTCATGAAGTGATTTCTGTTCTGTTTATCAAGAAGCACTTCTTTCTTATATTTCTCTCTGAGATAGTCACCACTCGTGACAAGAAATCCAGATGTTCCGCAAGCAGGATCACAGATAGAATCTGTCGGCTTCGGATCCATCATCTCGACCATCATGCGAATGATATGTCTCGGGGTTCTGAACTGACCATTTACACCGGACTGCGAAATTTTTGAGAGTAAATATTCATACACATCTCCACGGATATCCGTCTGATGAAGTTCTTCCATCATGGAATAGATCTCATCCATAGCATCTACGATCTTGGAGAGCATAAGTGGTGTGTTCACTTTGAAGATAGCATCATCCATATATTTACTATATGCAGAATTCTTATCCCCATGAAGATTTTTTATAAATGGGAATACCCATTCCTGAACGACGGAATACATTCTCTGAGCTGGGAAATCGTGGAACGTCGACCACTTCAGTTGATTGCCATCAACTTTACGATCTCCAATCTCAACTTCATCCGCAAAGATACTCTTATAAGGAAGTCCAAGCATCGCTGCCTCTTTCGCTCTAAGATTATCCGTATCATCGAGATCCTTAATGAACATCAGATACGTCATCTGCTCAACGACATCAAGAGGGTTGGTAATACCCCCATTCCAGAATATCTCCCACAAACTATCGATCTTATTACCAAGTTCTCCGGTCATAATCGAACTCCTTTACTCTTTATCTCTGTTCCAAACATACTTCGTATATCTGCCGCCACCGATCTTTATGATCTTCTCCGATGACAACAGATCTGACAACGCTCTTTCAACGGTAATACGGCTGATATCCGGACACTTCTCCATAATCTGTGATTTTGTTATCTCGCCGTATGTACTCTTAATGAGTTCTGCCACACGCTCAGGCTTAGATAGGCCACTCTCTATCAATGTCTGAACCCTGTCTGAGAAGTCACGATATGCAGCTACTACTACACCCAGCATATACTGAACGAACGGAGCATAATTGTTATTATCTTCGTGCCAGTCGATCGAGCTTTCTTGCAGACACTCGTAGTATGAATCCTTAGTCTTCTCTATAAGATGCTCAATACTTATGTACTTTCCAACTATGTATCCGGCTCTGTATAGCAGAAGCAAAGTAAGAAGACGGCTCATTCTTCCGTTACCATCGTTAAATGGATGTATACACAGAAAATCGAGAATAAACATCGGGATTAAAAGAAGCGGATCTATCGTACCTGTTCCCATTGCCTTTGCAAACTCATCACAAAGATTCTCTATTGATTCAGGAGTCTCCCATGCAGGAACCGGTCTGAAGCGGACAAACTTATTACCCTGAGCGTCCTCCTCTTCGATGATATTATCTGTAGGCTTATAACTGCCTCCAAAATCGTAACCATCAAACTTATACAAATCTCTATGAAGTTGCAGGATTATATTGGGTCTTATCGGTATATGATCGTGACTCTCATGAATTGTATTAAGTACATCTCGATAACCGGCAATCTCCCTTTCACTTCTCGTCCTTGGAGTTGTCTTATCCTTTACTATCGCCTTTAAACGAGCATCTGATGTATAAATACCTTCTATCTTGTTTGATGCCTCAGTACTCTGTATTTTTGCAATCTCAACAAGCTGCGTCAGCACATCCGCCTTGGCTTCAATAAAAAGCGATTGCTCACCCTTATACTCATGTATTTGTGAGAGTAGCGCCACGATCTCCGGTGTAAGCAGCTTTTGCCATTTGGTACTGTAGTCAAATGATCTCATTTTAATAACCTCATTTTTTGTTTCAATATACTCATTAGCAAGTATTATGATGTAGTTTAATAATAACGTGTAACATACTCATTGTCAATATTAACTACATCATTTTTATAAAAATGATGTAGTTAAGTGGTTTATGAGGCAATTATAGAATATGCGGTAGACTATGTTTCCTGTGAAACCTACAATCATCGCTCTATGTCTTTTCTCCAGCGATTCTCTATTCTTAGCACATTCTTAACGATCTCTTCCTTCTCCCAATAAGATAACTCTGCAGGTCGCATCGAATGTAATCTTGCGTCTGTGCCCAAAAGGGCATAACAAAACCCCGAAAGTGCTGATACTAAAGCATTTCCAAGGTTGTAATAATTACTCGAGTTCGCCCATCCGAAATAAAATCCTATACTATATGGCTTAGTTATATTGACTGTGGTATACAGATTATCTAATGTAACCTATTAGCTTTGACTATCCGCCTTCCTGTTGCCAAAACGTTACCACGCTTCTTATTGTGATTTATCCCAATTACTCTCAACATACCACTGAATATCACGATAATAGCATCCGTTTATTACGACATTTACTACGACATTTATTACGACATCGTGAATCACTAATCTTATAGTACCCATTACGGTTTGCGCCTACATATTCAATAACTCCACCATATGCATTCTTAACCTCACGGATATCTTGAGGCGGACCCAGAACACGCTTGCCATCTATATAACATCACAAACCATATCTCAGTATTCTGTCCATGATTAGTTTTCTCTGCATTCTCTACGTAATCAATATCCGTGTTACTGGTGATATCACGTTATTTATGCAAGAGCCTCTTGCACTATTTCTGCTTTACAGTCTTTAGTTATGGATAAAAACAAGTTTCTTGCCTAATCTGTACATTTTGATAAATTTAAAATAGTCATCTATTACACGGATATTTGCTTTTATCCGGCAGTATCAACTAAGTATTCGTTAATAGCGCTTCACTCCAACTCTATCGTCGCCGGCGGCTTACCCGTGCAGTCATAAAGCACTCGGTTAACGCCCTTGACTTCGTTGACGATTCGGTTCGTTACCGTGCCAAGAAGCGTCCAGGGAAGCTGTGCTGCTTCTGCCGTCATGAAGTCTGTCGTCGTTACCGCACGGATGACTACCGCGTAGTCGTATGTTCTCTCGTCGCCCATGCAGCCGACGGATCTCATATTAGACAAAGCAGCGAAATACTGGTTAGCAAGCTTATCGAATCCTGCCTTGGCCATCTCTTCTCTGAAGATAGCGTCCGCTTCCTGAACGATGTGAACCTTCTCGGGTGTTACCTCGCCGATGATACGGATCGCAAGTCCGGGACCCGGGAATGGCTGGCGGTAAACGAGCTTCTCGGGGATTCCGAGCTCGAGACCCGCGTGTCTTACCTCGTCCTTAAACAGAAGTCTTAAAGGCTCGATGATCTCCTTGAAGTCAACGCAGTCCGGAAGTCCGCCTACATTGTGATGTGACTTGATGACAGCCGACTTGCCGAGACCTGACTCGATAACATCAGGATAGATAGTACCCTGCACGAGGAAGTCAACGGCACCGATCTTACGAGCCTCTTCCTCGAATACACGGATGAATTCCTCACCGATTATCTTTCTCTTCTGCTCGGGTTCCTCGACACCCTTAAGCTTGTCGTAGAATCTCTTCTGCGCGTTAACGCGGATGAAGTTCAGCTCATAAGGACCTCTGGGACCGAATACAGCCTCGACGTCATCGCCCTCATCTTTTCGAAGTAAGCCGTGATCAACGAAAACGCATGTGAGCTGCTTGCCGATCGCCTTCGAGAGGAGTACGGCAGCAACAGAAGAATCGACACCGCCAGAGAGAGCGCACAGCACGCGTCCGCTTCCTACCTTACGCTTCAGGGTGACGATAGACTCATCTACGAAGGAAGACATCTTCCAGTCACAGCGGCACTTGCAGACATTGCGTACGAAATTCGCGAGCATCGCCTGGCCTTCTTTACTGTGTGTAACCTCGGGGTGGAACTGCGTCAGGAAAAGCTTGCGCGTCCAGTCAGAAGCCGCAGCGATCGGGCAGGAAGATGAAGAAGCCGTAACGCGGAAGCCCTGCGCAACTTCAGTGATGCGGTCTGTGTGGCTCATCCATACGACCGTCTTCTTGGATACGCCCGTGAACAGCAAATCTGTGCCGTCCGTGGAAATCTCCGTGTGTCCGTACTCGCGGACATCCGCAGTCTCGACCTTACCGCCGAGAAGATATGTCATGAGCTGGGCTCCGTAGCAAATACCGAGCACAGGGATACCAAGCTCGAAAAGCTTCTTATCACACTTAGGGGAGTCGTCCTTGTAAACGCTTGCAGGACCGCCAGTCAGGATGATTCCCGTAGGATTCATCTTCTTAATCTCTTCTATAGACATTGTGTGAGGATGAACTTCACTGTAAACGGAAAGCTCTCTTACTCGTCTTGCAATAAGCTGGTTGTACTGACCACCGAAGTCAAGAACCAGTATCATTTCTCGGGACATACGTACCTCCTGAGCGGGTTTATATCATTCAATGAATAGAATTATACTCGCTAGACACAAATGATAAAACCCAAATATATTTATTTACCTGAACTGATACTCTATCATTATGTCCAACAAATCCAAAGTAAATAAAAAAGCCTGCCGCTCGGGCAGGCTTGAGAATCATGATTATCGATTATCTTCTGATAATTTCTTCTCTCTTAGGACCGGTCGATACGATCGATACATGTACGCCGCACTCCTTCTCGATGAAGAGGACATAGTCCTGTGCTTCCTTCGGGAGATCCTCGAATGATGTGAATCCTCTTACATCGCTCTTCCAGCCCGGCATCATCTGAAGAACAGGCTTAGCCTTGTTGAGCTTGTTGGGGTTCGGGAAATCCTTTGTAACTTCGCCATCGATCTCGTAGCCTACGCAGACAGGGATCTCGTCGAGGTAACCCAGAACATCGATATTTGTAAGAGCAACATCTGTAGCGCCCTGAACACGGCAGCCGTATCTTGTGGCAACTGCATCGAACCAGCCGACTCTTCTGGGTCTTCCTGTTGTAGCGCCGTACTCGCCCTTATCGCCGCCTCTGTCACGAAGCTCCTTAGCCTTGTCCTCATCGAGGATCTCACTAACGAATGCGCCCGCACCTACTGCGGAAGAATATGCCTTGGTAACGCAGATGACCTTCTTGATCTCATAAGGAGGGATACCTGCTCCGACTGCACCGTAACCTGCGAGAGTCGAAGAAGAAGTAACCATCGGGTAGATGCCCATGTCGGGATCCTTCATGGATCCGAGCTGACCTTCGAGAAGGATGTTCTTGCCTGCCTTTACCGCGTCGAAAAGGAAAGCGTTAGTATCAACAACGAAAGGCTTGATGAGCTTGCCCTGCTCGAGCATCTCCTTAGTAAGCTCGTCCGCATCAATCGGATCCTTATGGTAGAGGTTAACAAGAAGCGCATTCTTGATCTCGAGGATTCTGCCGATCTTCTCGCGCAGTGTCTCTTCGTCGAACAGCTCGCTTACCTGGAAACCGATCTTCGCATACTTATCGGAGAAGAAAGGAGCGATACCGGACTTGGTGGAACCGAATGCCTTGCCGCCCAATCTCTCCTCTTCATACTTATCAAAATCTACATGGTACGGCATGATTACCTGTACTCTGTCGGAGACCATGAGCTTGGGGTTAAGACCCTTGGAGCAGATGTCGTTGTACTCGTTGATGAACTTTCTGATGTCGAGTGCCACACCGTTGCCGATGATGTTAACGATATTCTCGTGGCAGACACCGGAAGGCATCAGGTGCAATGCGAATCTTCCGTGCTCGTTAATGATCGTATGTCCTGCATTCGCGCCTCCCTGGAAGCGGATTACAATATCCGATTCGCTCGCGAGAAGGTCCGTGATCTTGCCTTTACCCTCGTCACCCCAGTTAGCGCCTACGATCGCCTGTACCATAATAAATACTCCTTACTCAAGACTTTATCTTGATAAAAATACGCAGTAATTATAATAGAGGACCCGCGTAATATCAATTACTGCTGGATCCCCTGCTTGCCTTCTATATAGTCAAGAGCCTGCTTACGGGCAAGATCTTCCGTCTCCGTACTGAGTTCGGGAAACTCGTAATCCGCTCCGTATTTACGCTTAAGCGCCAGTTTCAGCAGCATATCCGTAATGTCCGGATTCTTCGGAAGCAGGCTTCCGTGGGAATATGTACAGAAAGTATTCTTGTACTTGGCGCCCTCGAATCCGTCCTCTCCGTTGTTGCCGTGACCCTTGATCACCTTCATGAACGGCTCCTCGCCTTCACCGAGGAACGTCCTTCCGCTGTGATTCTCAAAGCCTGCGACCTTTACGGTCTTCCCTTCGATCTCGATCTCGTAGATGCAGTCGTTGATGAATCTTTCCTTCTTGCCTACCGTGTAATGAGGAAGCGCACCTAAGCATTCGATCCTGTTGCCGGTATGCTCCTCGTAATACTTGCCGAGCATCTGGTAACCGCCGCATACCGTAAGGAATACGACGCCGTCCTCGATCATCTCCTTAATTACATCGCCCTTAACGTTCTTCATGTCGTCGGCCATGATGTTCTGCTCACTGTCCTGACCGCCGCCTATGAAGCCGATATCGATATCGCCATTCTTCACATCATCGCCTATCGAGATGCGCTTAACCTCGACTTCGATTCCTCTTAAAGAAGCTCTTCTCATGAGCGCGAGGACATTACCCCTGTCGCCGTAGAGGTTAAGAAGATCAGGATAGAAATGTCCGATTACAAGCTTGCTCATATTCATCAATCCTTCCAGAAATCCTTGAGCTTAAGGTCTTTTACGAGTCTGCCCCGAAGGTCCAGCATCGCCGTGTAATTAGGCAGGATGTATATGCACTTGCCGTCCGGGCACTCTGAGATGGCACCCTTAAGAAGTGTTGTCGCATAGTCGAGCGAACCGTAGCCGTCTACCGTTCTTCCCGAATAAGAGACACGAAGCATCATGTCGCCGTAACGCTGTCCCGATACATAAATATTCGAAGGAAGATCGTCCACCTTCGACTCGAAGTCGACATCCCAGATCCATGAGACATCCTTGCCGTCCGCGGTATTGCTGTTAAGAACGAGCATCAGCGAATCGGCATCCGAAGACTGCGCGACAAACGACAAAGCTCTGTCGAGACCGACCGGGTTCTTCACAAGGAGAATGCAGATAAACTTGTTGCCTACAGCGATCTTCTCCATTCTTCCGAAAGCAGCCTCTACCTTCTGCGTAGACTTGCATGCCTGCTCGAAAAGCCCGTCTTCCTTTCCCCTGTCGATCTCAAGGAATCTCGTGACCGCGGATACTGCAGCACAGGTGTTATAAAGATTGTGGCTGCCCGCGATACGAAGGTTCAAAGTATCTGTCACATCATGCTCTGTGTCGGTGATAGTGAAAGGAAATCCCTCATCGCTCGGATTACCGGAAGCGTCATAAGAAAGTTCGAATCTGCGGACAGGAGTTGCAAATCCGCATGACGGACATCTGTAATCTCCCAAGTGTCCGAAGCTTCTTGCCTGATAGTCATATCTGACCTTGCACTCGGGGCAGAATGCCGCATCGGAAGATGCCTCAAGTATGGTGTTATTCGGATGAAGTCTGTTATTGTCGAGCATCGTCTGAAGTGAGATGCCGTAATATGATGCGCGGTCGGATCTGGTCTTTCCCATTGATGCAACGAGCGAGTCGTCTGCATTAAGAACGATCTTCGCAGAAGTGTCGTCTATGCCGTTCGCGATAAGGTCACGCGTATGGGTAAGTTCGCCGTAACGGTCCAGCTGGTCGCGGAAAAGATTAGTGACAAGACAAACCTTCGGCTGCAGGTCTTTCGCGATCTTCGCGAAAGCTGCTTCATCGGTCTCGAGTACATAAACGATCTTGTCGGGATCAGCTGTTTTCGAAGGCTTTTCGCACAGGAATGTCGTAGTGATGCCGGAAGCAAGGTTCGCGCCGGATACATTGGTTATGACCTCATATCCAAGAGAGCGCAGCATGCTTGTTATCATGTGTGTCGTGGTAGTCTTGCCGTTGGTGCCGGTGATGGTGATGATCTTCTTTCCTTTGGCACACTTGCTGATGATATCGGGGCACATCTTGATAGCCACTTTACCGGGTAAAGTAGTGGCACCGCGTCCCATAATACGCAGTATTCCTTTAGTTATGAGCGCTGCCGCCTGTGCCGGTGCTTTAAGTCCCATCCTGTATGTGTCCTATTACCAAAAGTCTCATCTTACCCGTATCAGTATACACGCAAGTGATCAGAGTTACCTGTCTTGTATCCGTAAGTCCTCCGGCTACGTGGTTTAACATCTCCTCCGCAGTCACTACCTGTATCTCGTCTACAAAATAAGTATACTGATGTCCGAGAAGATCCGTAATATTAATTATGTCGCCGATACCGACTTCCTCGAGACGGTTGAAGATGGAACCGTACTTGAGCATATGATGTCCCGTGATCGTACAGTTGCCGACAGCACCCGGGCTTACGGAATTTACATAATGACCTACGCCGTAACGGAGTGTGTCGGAATTTGTCGTCTCCCAGATGGGTACATGAAGATCGATGCACGGGATGTCGAGCATACCCACTCCCTGCAAAGTCAGATAGCCGGTATATGCGTCATTCATCTCCTGATTTACTTGATTCCTCTGAGAGTTCAAAGCCTGCTGGATATAGTAATCATCATCGTAGAAGTCGTATTCCTCGCCGTTGACTTCGAGTTCGGAAGGATCGACTATAAGTGTCATAACGGGTTCTGCGACAGCCGAATCATCACCGCCCGCAGCCTCGATGGCAGCCGCATTCTGTGCAATGACCTGATCCATGTTGGTTGCCGCATCTTCAATGACGGCTTCTCTTTTGTGGCGGTTATAGATATCTACAGACAGATAAATAATACCCCCGACCAGAAGAAGTACTGCGAGGATCAATAATACGTTGCTGATTAGTAATTTTTTCTGTTTATTACTAATGTCTGAAAGCTTGAACATATGTAATATAAGTATAGACCAAACCGTGTTATAATTCATTTACTTTTCGCTTTGGAAGGTCTACCCATGAACGAAGAAATCTGGTCGAAAGCACTTAAGATCATCTCTCTTGATTCGAGAGTAGATGAGATCTATTACAACACTATTCTTAATAAGATGAAGCAGGTGTCGTATGATAACGATATCCTTGTTCTTTCATGCCGTGATGACTATTCCTTAAGTCTCGTTAAGGGACAGGAGCTGGAAGGCTTTATCAAGAGTGCAGTTGGAATGGTTACAGACCGCGATACATCGGTAATGTATGTTGTCGAGGGTGATAATGCTGCAGCCATCAATTCGATCGTTTCCGAGACCAAGGTAAAGGAGAAGGACCGTTCTGCTTTCTCTTCTTCCGAGCTGACCGATGAGTTTACTTTCGAGAATTTTATCGTAGGAGACTGCAACAGATTTGCTCACGCATCTGCCATATCCGTTGCCGAGAATCCCGGCCTTCGCCAGAAGAATCCTCTTTATCTGTGGGGTAATTCGGGTCTTGGTAAGACACACCTTATGAAAGCTGTAGGATACAGAGTAAAGCAGCTCTATCCTAATAAGAAAGTACTTTATACAACATGTGAAGAGTTCACGAATGCATTCGTATCTTCGCTTAATACCAAGGCTATCGATGATTTCCGTAAGAAGTACAGAAATATCGATGTTCTTCTGATTGATGATATACAGTTTCTTATTAATAAAGAGGGAACCCAGATGGAGTTCTTCAATACTTTCGAGTCGCTGGTATCTGCGGGAAAACAGATCGTAATCACAAGTGATAAGTCTCCCAAGAGCCTTCCTGAGCTCGATCCCAGACTTACGACAAGATTCCAGAACGGCGTCATGATGGATATCCAGCCGCCGGATTATGAGACTCGTAAGGCTATCTTTATTAATAAGATGAATTCGATGGGCATATCTTTTGACGATGATATAGTTGAGTATGTCTGCGAGAACGTAACTAATAACGTAAGAGAGCTTAACGGTGCTTTTAATATCATTTCCACATACTATGCACTCGAGAACGGCAATATAAATCTCGAACTTATTATGTCGAAGTTAGCGCCTATCATCTCACCGAGCAAGAATAAGCAGATCACGGTCGAGGTCGTAATAGACGCAGTGTCCAAATATTATGACATTACTCCTGATAAACTGTTGTCGAACGTCAGATCTGCCGATATCGTCAACGCCAGATCAGTCGCTATGTATATCTGCAGAGACCTTCTGGGCATGCAGTATACAAAGATCGGAGAATTCTTCGGCGGTAAGAAGCATTCGACTGTCATGCACGCATGTAATAAGCTTGCAGACGATCCTGCTTTGATGTCTGACGTAAAGATCATAGAGAAGAGGATCGCGGACATATAAACAAAAAATGTTTATATGTTCATAAGTCTATGTAATTTTGATGTAGACGGATTGTTCACAGATTTACGATGTTCATATGAACAGATTTGTAAACATCATAATGTGACGATTTGAACACATAATTAACACTGTTAAATCCGCACCGTTATTACTCCCTTGAGGGTTTTACACATTTTCTTCAGACCATAATAATATGAATACGAAGTCAATAAAAAATGTGATAAAATAGGTGCGGTAAATTCTCGAAAGGAATATCGCTGTATGAAATTCAACTGCAACAAATCGGATCTTCTGGATGCCATCGTAATTGTTCAGAAGGCAATAAAGACTAATTCTACCGTACAGATACTCGACGGTATTCTTATACAGGCAGAAGACGGAAGCGTTAAGCTTACCGGTTATGATCTCGAGACAGGTATCGAAGCAGATCTTGACTCAGATGTTATAGAAGAAGGTTCTGTTGTAGTTAATTCGAGATATTTCGGTGAGATCGTAAAGATGCTTCCCGATGATATGACTACTATCGAAGTAGATGACAGATACAACGTATCCATCAGTTCAGGTGAAGCCAATACGGTTCTTAAGGGACAGTCTTCCGAGTCTTATCCCAAGATCCCTGTTATCGAGACAGATAATAAGATCACAGTATCCCAGAAGCTTATCAAGGATATGGTTAACGGTACTATCTTCGCAGTATCCAAGGACGGCACAAGACAGTATCTTACAGGATGTAATCTCGAGAGCGACGGTACAACTCTTACAATGGTAGCCATTGACGGCTTCAGAATGGCATTAAGAAGAGCTAATGTGGGATCCGACTTCCCTGTTATGAACTTCATCATTCCCGGTAAGGCTCTTAACGAAGCAGCCAAGATCTTTGACGGATCCGATGAGAATACTGAAGTAATTATCTACAGTTCCGCTAATCACCTTCTTTTCGATATCGGAAGCGTAAGAATTATTTCCAGACTTATCGGCGGACCGTTCGTTAATTACAACGCGATCATTCAGAAGAATCCCAGAACCGTTATCAACATCGACAGAAGAAAGCTTCTTGATGCTGTTAACCGTGCTTCCCTTATAATTAATTCAGATGAGAGAAGATGTCCTTTGCAGATCAAAATGAAGGATACTGCTACTCTTATCGTATCCGCTACAGCTGATGCAGGTACTCATAAGGAGACTATTCCGATCGAGACTGAAGGCGAGACTGTTGATATCGATTTCAATTCCAAGTATCTAGTCGATGCACTCAAGGTTATCGAGGATGATACAGTAAGGATCGAGTTTAACGGTAATCAGGGTCCTTGCATCATAGTACCTGTTCAGGGAGATGCTTACGTTTATTTGGTACTGCCTATCAGAAGATGATCATAAAGAAGATAGGTCTTACTAACTTCAGAAATTACGGAAGGCTCGACATTGAGGTCGGGCCTTCTGTTAATGTTATCTACGGTAATAATGCCCAGGGCAAGACTAATATCATCGAAGCCGTAAGCGTAGGTTCTTCGGTAGTTTCTCACCGTACATCCAAGGATAAGGAGATGATAAAGTTCGGTGAGAATGAGTATATTATCGACCTTCTGTGTCATGATGAGGTTTACGGTTCTGACGTGGAACTTAAGTCAGGATACTATACCGAGAAGTCCGAATTTAACGATAAGAAGATATCAGGGCGTAAGCTGTATCACGACGGCATGCTGATACCTAAGATTTCTCAATACATGGGTGTGTGTAACACTGTTATTTTCGCCCCTGAAGACTTAAGTATCGTTAAGGGACAGCCTGCTGCCAGGCGTAAGTACTTAAATCTTCTGATATGCAAGGTCTCCCCTTCTTATTACGACATGCTCGGCAGGACGAGGAAGATAATCGAGCAGAAGAATGCCTGTCTTAAGACTTTCAAAGGGCGTTTTGATAAGTCCCGTGAGAATGAGCTTGAATACTGGGACTTCTCCATAGCGGATCTGTCGGCTTATCTTATTATCGAACGCTTCAGGTATTGTGAGATGATCTCGCGCAAGGCTGCCGCGCATCATTCGGTTATTTCTGACGGCAAAGAGAACCTCAAGATCGTGTATTCCACTATAACGGGCTCAGAAGGCGTTATAAGAGGCTTCCTTTCTGATAGTGATATGTTTGACCAATTTATAGCAGGAACGCTTTCTGAGGGTATTCTCGCGCAGATTAGGGCTACACTGAGCGACATGATCCTTGAGAAGCTCCGTTCCGAGCGCTTTACAGACGTCGAAAAGGGCATCTACGCCAACGGAGTGCACCGTGATGACATAGATATAAGCCTTAACGGTCTGTCTATGAGGCAGTATTCCTCCCAGGGACAGCAAAGATCCGCTGCATTGGCTCTTAAATTGGCTGAATTGGAGATCATAAAGGATAAGACCAAGTCCTCCCCCATCCTGCTTCTGGATGACGTATTCTCGGAGCTTGATGAAGGCAGAAGGGTAAGTCTGCTGTCAGGAATGAACACGGCTCAGATCTTTATCACGTGTACCGACAAGTCTTTTGTAGAGAATGAATTGTCTTCGATAGTAACTTCGAATGTCGATACCAGGTTCTTCAGAGTGGAATCGGGTAAGGTTTACTGCGAATAATCCAATATTTTTAATATTTATATATTATAATAAGCATATTATGTTATAATATCGCTTGGAGGAATTTGTCGATGTATGTGAATATCGGTGGCGATATATTCGTTCCCGCGGGAAGTGTAAGTGCGATAGTTAATCTTGAGACAGTACTTCCCTCTACACGAAGTGTTACCGATCTTATCGAGGCAGAAGACGATAATAACAGGCTTCAGTACCTCACGGAAGATATTCCGAGAACTCTGATCCTTACGGATTCAAGGTCTTACATAAGTTCGATATCATCACAAATCCTTCAGAAAAGGCTTGAGAACAGCCTGAGTAACAATGTTAAAACTTAAATCTATTTATTAATTATCAAGGAGATTTGATAAAATGAGTGATGATGAGAAGAATCTGAACACCGGTGCGGTCGATGTCTACTATCAGCCGATCGAGGATGCGGATGACGATGAGCTCCGTAACCTTGCCGAGAATCCCAGGGCGATGACGGAGAATTTCGCTGAGGAGAAGATCGAGGAGATCGAAGCCGTTACCGAAGGTCAGGATGAGTTCGATACTACTAATTCCAGTGCTTACGATGAATCCGATATTCAGGTTCTTGAAGGTCTTGAAGCCGTTCGTAAGCGTCCCGGAATGTACATCGGTGATACTACTTTAAGAGGTCTTCACCACCTCGTTTATGAGATCGTAGCCAATTCAGTTGATGAGGCTCTGGCCGGTCGATGCGATAAGATCGATGTAGTTCTTAATAAGGACGGATCGGTAACAGTTACTGACGACGGATCCGGTATTCCTGTAGGCATTCACCCGAAGCAGGGTATTCCTACTGTTGAAGTTGTTCATACGATCCTCCATGCAGGCGGTAAGTTCGGCGGTGGCGCATACAGCGTTTCCGGCGGTCTGCACGGCGTTGGTGCATCAGTAGTTAATGCTCTTTCCGATACAATGACAGTACAGGTTAAGCGTGAAGGTCATATCTACCAGATCGGATTTACAAAGGGTGTAACTACCGAGCCTTTGCATGTTATCGGTGATTGTGAAGTAGAAGATACAGGTACAAGAACTACGTTTATCCCTGATAATACTATCTTCCCTGACATCACTTTTGACTTCGATACCATGATTACACGTTATCGTGAGATGGCTTTCCTTAACCGTGAAGTTACTATCGATCTTCACGATAACAGAGGAGCTGAACCTAAGGATGTACACCTTCATTATGACGGCGGTATCATCACATTCGTTGAGTATCTTAACCGTCACAAGGAGAAGATCAATCCTACTCCTATTTATATGGCAACTAAGGTTGACGACTGCTTTGTAGAGATCGCCATGCAGTATAACGACTCCTATCAGGAGACTGTATACAGTTATGCGAACAATATCGCTACAACTGAAGGCGGTACGCATCTTACTGGTTTCCGTGCCGCTCTGACACGTGTAATCAACGATTATGCAAGAAAATATAAGTTCCTTAAGGATAATGATCAGAAGCTTCAGTCTGAAGATACAAGAGAAGGTCTCGCAGCTATTATATCCGTTAAGCTTCCTGAGCCTCAGTTCGAGGGTCAGACAAAGACCAAGCTCGGTAATGCTGAGATCAGACCTATGGTAGAGCGTGCAGTATCCGAGAAGCTCATGACATTCCTCGAGGAGAATCCTGACGTAAGTAAGATGGTTATGGATAAGTGCCTTTCTGCAAGTCGCGCACGTGATGCAGCTAAGAAAGCACGTGAAATGACCAGAAGAAAGACAGTATTCGAGAATAATGCACTTCCCGGTAAGCTTGCCGACTGCCAGTCCAATGAGGCTGAATTCTGCGAGATCTTTATCGTTGAGGGAGACTCCGCAGGCGGTTCCGCTAAGCAGGGTCGTGAGCGTAAGTATCAGGCTATCCTGCCTCTGTGGGGTAAGATGCTTAACGTTGAGAAGGCCCGTATCGATAAGGTTTATTCCAATGAGAAGCTTCAGCCTGTAGTTATGGCTCTCGGTGCAGGAATCGGTGATGAGTTTGATGAATCCAAGCTTCGTTATCACAAGGTAATCATCATGGCCGATGCCGACGTCGACGGTTCTCATATCCGTACGCTGTTGCTTACATTCTTCTTCAGATATTTAAGACCTCTTGTAGACGGAGGATATGTATATATCGCTTGTCCTCCGCTCTATAAGGTATATCAGGGTGATGAAGCATATTATGCTTATGACGATGCCGAGATTGAAGCTATCAAGGAGCAGACAGGCTGGAAGAATCCTCTTATCCAGAGATTTAAGGGTCTCGGTGAGATGAGTTCAGAGCAGCTTTGGGATACAACAATGAATCCTAATACAAGAAAGCTTCTCAAGGTTACTCTTGCTGATGCTCAGGCTGCTGATGAGACATTCACATTGCTTATGGGTGATGAAGTAGACCCCCGTAAGGAATATATCCAGATGAATGCTAAGTTGGCTAATATCGATACATAAAATCTAATTGTTCCACGTGGAACATTTATAAGGAGACAGAATTATGAAAGTTTGTACTTTCTGCGGTTTAAAGACAGATGATAAGACATCTAACTGTGCCAGCTGCGGATCGTCAGACTTTCTTAATGTCTGCCCTAACTGTTCTAATGAATTCGAAGGTTCATTCTGTCCTGACTGTGGTACCAGATACGACGCTCTGCCTGCAATATGTCAGGTATGCGGGACTAAGTTCTATACTAAGGCATGTCCTAACTGCGGATATATTGCAGGTACCAGAGTTAATAACGGTCCGAGCTATGGAATTAAACGACCTTCCATCAGACAGGATGTAAGTTTTAACGCCAGATTTTCATTAGGTTTGGGGGTACTCGGAATGTTTATGATGCCGATACCTTTATCTATTATTGCGATTGTATTGGCGTCAAAAGAATTAAAGGTAAATAAAGATTCTTCTATGGCAAGAACCGGATTGGTACTGGGAATTGTCGGTGTGATATTTGGTGTATTGATGATAGTTATCTATGGTTCAGTGTTATTGCTGCAATAGCAAGAGAATGATTGTTCCACGTGGAACAGTATGAGGGTTAGTATATGAAAGTATGTACATTCTGCGGATTAAAAACCGATGATAAGACATCTACATGCGCAAGTTGTGGATCTTCTGACTTTTTGAATGTTTGCCCTAATTGCTCTAATGAGTTCGAAGGTAAGTTCTGTCCTGATTGCGGAACTAAATACAATCAACAGCCTACAATCTGTTCTCAGTGCAGAACTAAGTATTTCTCTAAGGCGTGCCCAAATTGCGGATATATTTCCGGTAACAGCATACCAAATATTAATTATGGTTCTCGGACAGGTACGGGTAATTCGAAATTTATGGCAATGAACAATAATGAGAGAATAGCATTATTATGCGGAATTTTCGGAATAGCTCTCTTACCGATTCCTATTTCTATAATCTCTCTTGTATATGCAGGTAAGGAGAAGAAGGCGGGAAATGATAGCAGTGCTGTAAAGATGTCCATGGTTCTAGGAATACTGGGCTTGATGATGGGAATTATTTATATAATTTTTATGATAATCAGTTGTGTCGCTGCTATTGCAGGAAATGCTCGCTGAACAGATATCTTATCAGATAATGATTTTAGGGGATGTTCCACGTGGAACATCCTCTTTTGTTATACGAATATTGTTACTTGAATGTTATATATGACTGCTGTGCATAATGTTATTATCTTCTTATAAATTAATAATAAGGGGTGTTATATGGCTTACATTCTTACTTTGGCAAATCAGAAGGGTGGAGTAGGCAAGACTACCACGGCTGTTAATCTTGCTGCATTTCTGGGCAAAAAGAAGAAAAAGGTACTTGTTATTGATCTCGATCCTCAGGGTAACGCTACAAGCGGTCTCGGAATCGATAAGTCAGAACTCGACTCGACAATCTATGATGTTCTTGTAAATGAGGAGCCAATGGCAGATTCCATCTGGGAGTCTTCGGCAGCAAATGTAAGCATCTGTCCTACAAATATTAATCTTGCCGGTGCTGAGATCGAGTTGGTCAACGTAATGTCCAGAGAGCAGGTTCTTAAGAGTGCTCTCGCTCCTGTAAAAGATGATTACGACTACATTATCATCGATTGTCCTCCTTCGCTCAGTATTCTCACTATCAATGCTCTTACTGCATCTGACGGAATCATCATTCCTATCCAGGGTGAGTACTACGCTCTTGAAGGACTTACACAGCTCGTCGATACTATCAATATCGTAAAGAAGAAGCTCAATAAGAATCTCTCTATTCTCGGTGTAGTTCTTACTATGTTTGACAGAAGAACACAGCTCACAAGACAGGTAGAGGAAGAGGTCAGCAACTACTTCGGAGATAAGGTCTTCAATACCCATATTCCGCGAAACGTAAGACTTGCCGAGGCACCCAGCCACGGAGTAGCAATCCTCGATTACGATAAGAACTCCAAGGGTTCGAAGGCTTACGAATCACTGGCTGCAGAAGTAATTAAGAGAACAAAATAAACATAGATACATATCTATATATGAGGTGATATTATGGCTGTAAGAAAGACTACAAGGAAGACAACTGTAACCAAGGCGAAGGCTGCTTCTTCTAAGGCGAAGACAACTGCAAGAACACCTGCCAAGAGTACTTCATCAACAAGAGGTCTCGGTAAGGGACTCGGTGCATTATTATCAAGCGACGGTATCCCGGAGGATGCCAGTGACTCTGTAGTAGAGCTTAAGATAAATGATGTTTCGCCTAATACAGAACAGCCGAGAAAGGTTTTCGATGAGGAGGCGCTTAACGAGCTCGCTTCATCCATCAAGGAGAATGGCGTAATACAGCCTATAATCGTCACGAAGAAGAAAGACGGTTACGTTATCGTCGCAGGCGAACGACGCTGGAGAGCGGCACGTATAGCGGGTCTGAAGATTATCCCTGCCATCGTAAGAGAGCTTACAAGTCAGCAGATCATGGAGCAGGCTCTTATCGAGAACCTGCAAAGAGAAGATCTGAATCCTCTTGAAGAAGCTTTCGCGATGGACAATCTTCTTAAGACACACAAGATGAGTCAGGAGCAACTTGCCAAGAAGTTGGGTAAGCCGCGTGCCACAATTGCAAATACGGTAAGACTTATTAACATCGATGAGTCACTGCAGGATTACATCATTAACGGCGACCTTTCGGCAGGTCATGCGAAGGCACTTCTTTCTCTTAAGAATCCCGAGGATCAGCGTAAGGCAGCCAACGTAATTCTTGCCAAGGATATGACGGTCAGACAGGCCGAGGAATACGTTAAGAAGTATGCATACTCATTGGAGCATCCTGAAGAGGCACAGAAGGCTCCTAAGAAGGAATTAAGCGCACAGTTCCAGTTGAGTACCAAGGAAGTCGAGACAACGCTTAAGAAGTCCCTCGGATCCAAGGTAAGACTTAAGATACTGGACAGCGATGCGGGAAGAGGAAAGATCATCATCGATTATAAGAACTATGAGGATCTCGACAGACTTATTGAGATGCTTAAGTAATCCTCTGTGGAACCCACGAAACGACAGGCGTCCGGAAATACCGGGCGCCTTTTATGTTGACAAAATCGTATTCCGTGATAACATATGAACAGTTACTCATATGAGTAACGACTCATATGATAGGAGGGTGAATATGTTTTGGAGCAGAATCGCAGGCGTATATGATCTTGGGGAGAACGTTTATAACGGTAAGACCAACAGAGCAGTAACGGACTATGTCGCGTCACTGATGGAAAGGGAAGATAAGGTTCTGGAGTGTGCATGCGGAACGGGAATGTTCAGTGTTAAGATCGCACCGCGTGCAGCAGAACTTACCGCTACTGATTTTTCCGACGGCATGCTTAAGAGGACAAGAAAGAAGTGCAGAAAGTTAAGTAATGTAACTGTGGAACACGGCGATATAACAGCGCTTAAGTATGAGGATAACGTCTTTGATAAAGCGGTCGCGGCGAATGTAATTCATCTGTTGGACGACCCCAAGAAAGCGATAGATGAGTTAAGGAGGGTCGTAAAGCCCGGAGGAACGATCATAATACCCACGTATGTCCACTTTAACGCGAGTGTGGCAGCAAACCTCTTTAACAGGGCAGGAGCGGGCTTTAAGAGGCATTTTGATGAGAATACGTATAAGGACTTCTTCGAGGGGCTCGGAATCACAGACGTGCAGTATCACATAAGCGAGGGCAGAATGGCCTGCGACACGGCTGTATTCGTTAATAAATAAAGAATTTGAAACTGCTTCGGCATTCTGTTATAATTTGCACCGCACGGAGCTGTATCGAAGCGGTCATAACGAGGCGGTCTTGAAAACCGTTTGGGTGCAAGCCCACGTGGGTTCGAATCCCACCGGCTCCGCCAGAACAGAAGCGGATACCTAAAAAGGTGTCCGCTTTTGTGTTGTTACGAAACTTGTGAGGGATTCGAACCCGAGAGGGGACTGAGTGCCGAAGAGAAGCTTCCGGTGGAAGCTTCGTGCACTCAGGCGACCGCAGTGAGACAGAGTCGAACAAGGTCACAGGCAGCTGGCATGCGACGCTGCCGGTCGAATCCCACCGGCTCCGCCAAATTTGAAACGGGCGTCGTAAGGAGTCAATAAAATCAAGAGTTTGCAGGGTTTTGCTTATTCTTGAAACAGTGAGTTACTATAAACTTACTACAAGCTGTACGACATTTTGAAAAGTATGCCCAAAGACAACAGCGACCGGATGAACGTCCGGTCGCTGTATTTTACTTAATTTTGAGTTGCGCTATTGTAATAGATTATCGTCTCGATGATACACATAGAAGAAGTGTTCTTTTGCCGAATGATATAATTACCATGTCTGAGGGAGTGATCCCTTAGAGAAAATCGACAGTAAAATAATCTAACAAGATTTTGGGAGACAGTTATGTTTACTGCAGATGGAATAGAAGGAATTGAGGTGCTCCGAACAAAGATCCCAACCGAATTGCAATCATGGGGAGAATTCGGTTGTCATATAGATGATCTCCACTTTTTTAGTGATATCAGTGAATATGGAGTTGATATTAAGTGCCTGAATATTATTTTATCAGACCGCGAAAAACGTTATAGAATAAACCTTCATTTCAATAATGTATCCGGCAAGATATCTTTCGAGCCAATCAATGGATTTTGTTCAGGACTGTCCATTGATAATCTATCCTCCAGAGGTTATGAAAAAACGAAGCGCTTCCATATTTATTCTTTTGAGATGGATAATGATACAGATTTTTACTGTGAAAAGGTTAAAGCGGAATTGGTATAAGAATAGAGCATATAATCATCAGGAAGAATTATCAAACATAGAGAACCAGGGAAATGATATTTATGGAGCAAGCACGTATTTATGTCGATTTAAATGAACGCATTGATAAAGATATCTTCTTGTTGTCTAAAGAGGATTCGAAAGTTGATTCAAAAGGGAATATTGTCACGTTTTATGAAAATATGCCTATTCTGATTTGGAGTGATGACGGCGATGGAGAAGGAAATCCGGATAATTTGCTTGCAGACGCTGTAGCTATCAAGGCAGATCATAGAATGTGTTCTAATTGGAGTCATGTTAAGTGGTGGTGTAGGATTGATATGTCAACACTGATCCATGAATCAGAATATAGAACAAGGAATAGATAATCAGCAGGAGAATCTACTTGTTATAAATTGTATGGATAATAGGATAAAGGAGTTTATAAATCTTTGGGTTGGGAAACAGCTTGAAAGCATTCACTGTGCATGCGAGATCCTTGACTTTGGATTCAGCGGTGATTTCGTTTTACACGGAATGGGTTTAACGAGGGTTGTTTTGAATGATGACATAATAATAACGACTCTTGATTACAATTCCTGGGATCAGACTGACCCCAAGAATAATGATGAGTGGTACAACAAGGATAAGTATAAAGATCAGATAATCGGCGGAATCGTTACGAATATTAGAATAAACAAATTCAATGATTTGTTAATCGAGATGGATAACGGGGTGAGAATAGAATGTTATGTTGCAAATTCTTATCCGCATTACGAAGAAGAGTTTGAACAATGGTTATTGTTTGAACACACAAAGGATAGTTCAGGAAGATTCCTGACTGCATATAATAAGAGATTATCGTTTGATTAATCATCAGTAAAATGAATAACAATTCATCATATAAAGGTTGGCAGACAAATGCAAAAGGGGGATATTACTTATGTATGACAAGATAAGCACTTGGCTTGATAGCGTTTTTGACAGAAGCATACCTGAAGGAGTGGTATCAGTCTGTTTTAATCTGTATGAGGATGGAGATGGCAGCTGGTCTCTGGAAGTGGTTGGATGCTCTTCTTTTGACAGCGAAGATCCTGATTGGGCTTGTGATGAGGTAACGGATTTTGAGACCAGAGATGAACCTTTTACCTGGACGGAAGAAGCCATTTGGGAGAAGGTGCTGTCTGATATCACAAAGATCTTATATCAATACATTCAAGAAGGCAAAGCATCCGGGTATCTGAATTCTCTTGATGGTGTTGCTGTAGGATTCGCTGATGGAGATCTGAACATTCTTGTTGAGAAAGAATGATCAGTACGTAAAATTGGCAGTAAAGAAGAATAAAAAGCATATGTTTAGGTGTCCTTGTTGTAATAGTCTTACATTGACAGAAAATGATGAGATTTGCGTAGATATTTGTCCTGTGTGCTATTGGCAATACGACAGAGTAGGGCAAGACTATTCCAATGAAGCAATTGGACCTAACAGAGTGTCTTTTAATCAAGCTAAGGTTAATTACATAACCTTTGGGGCATCAGAAGAGCGTTTTGTCAAATTTGTAAGAAAACCAACTGAAGAAGAGATATATGGTTATTCTCGTATTGATAACAAGACGCATATGCTACTTTGGGATCGAATAGTTGGTGATTATCATTTTTCCGCAAACTATACTACTAATACTTATCCTTGGATTAGTATTGCTGGTATATATAAGACATTTTCACTACCTGAAAAAGTTTGGAGTAAAGAACAGGAACTATTGATTAATAGCTTCTTCATAAAACTCAATTGTTCAAGATTATACGCACTGGATTGGCAGCATGACGGATTCGAATATTCTCCTGAGAACTATAGTAAGATGATCAAAGAGTATCATGATGATAAGAGAGATTGTAATGTCTATTTCCCCTGTTTCTATCCAAATGGCGATTACCATTTCTTTGTTGATCCAAGTTTTGAAATTGGAATCTGGGGTCATCCTTGGATGAAAAAGATTGTAGTTATAGGAAAAGAGTTGATCATCGCATTTGAGATGTATTCTAAACAGTTGAATCTTACAATAGATGATTAATAGATTATTTTTTCCCGAAGATAACGCACTAAGGACCGAAGGAGTACTATGCCCCCAAAGTTTGTCCAACTTCAGGGCTTCACATCAGAGAAACTCTTCGGTTTACTAACGTATAATGAAATTGGATATTATAAGGAAAAGACGAATAAATATAGCCGATATGGAAGAACTGTTTCTAAAAGCTTTACTGTGGATAGATAATATCGCCCCGCAAGATGATTATTTGGATTTGCTCCATGAAATCTATTTGCAACCAGAAAACAAAGATAATCAAGATTTTCTGGAGCTCGAGGATTGCACTAATAATAAAGCGGAAACATATCATGTCTTTTTTCGTATTATCCATAGTGAACAATCAACTTGGAATGAGGATTTGTTTAATAAGCTTGTAACTGAATTGCAAATTCCGCTTAAGTGGTACGCCGATTCCGATATAGCGGTAAGCCATTCCGCACCAAACGGTACGATAAGATGCAAGATGGAGGCAACCCCACTTAGTTACCAAACACAAATCAGGACC
>Ga0129311_1000513_pt1 | contig 33769 bp, 35 predicted proteins | sample Go1ome_FD_94435 | JGI IMG/M metagenome (GOLD analysis project Ga0129311, IMG submission 94435) | Western lowland gorrila individual fecal microbial communities from Wisconsin, USA - Go1022B metagenome | ecosystem: Host-associated > Mammals > Digestive system > Large intestine > Fecal | place...
CCACCTTAAAACGGGCATTCTTTATAAATTAAAGAACAACAACGAATACGCTTACGCTGCCTAATTAAAGGCGGCCGTCTGACCGGGAAGGGCCACGAGCCCGGATCAGGCGTCGTTTAGTGGCGGACGTGCGTACGCAAAGCTTTGCGCGTACCATGAATGATGAAGCTTACCTGACCTATGGGCGTGTCGGCTTGCCCACAGGGAAGGGAACGGGGAGAGCAAGACTCCCGCAATAACCGTCTGCGCCCGGAGAAGTTCCCTTGGATGCGTTTTCGGACGGGAGTTCAACTCTCCCCGCCTCCACCAAAGCGACCCTAGACGAACTCAAATCGTCGATGGTCACATCAGAATGGCTGTCCTGTGTGTTATACAGGACAGTCATTTTGTCATTATAGATGATAAGTGGCGTGTTAAATACACGCTATTTTTATGTGCAATCTATTGTGATGTGCCAAAAGATGCTTTATCATGTGGGTATGAATTCAAAAAAGCAAAGAGAAGGATGGATACCATGAAATTTCAAGAGCTGTTGGCCGGAAAACAAATCAACTGGGACAGAGTAAAACTGATTCGTCATAACCTTACCAAGGAGGAGATAGCCGCCAACTACGAGCGGGGGTATCTGGAATTGTATCAGTCAGTTCAAAACCATGCGCGGTTTCGGGATTGTGATATGGTCATCAGCTTTTTGGGGACGGAAGGAACGAATGGTGTTTTTCAGGGCTGCTATCGCGTTGGTAGTTCAAAGCCATATATCCGCGCACAATTCCCAGAAGATTTTATGCCAGATAATGGTATGGTAGAGGAGAAGTCTGCGGTATATGAACTGGTCAAGACGGACTTGCTTGTTGATATGAAGGACCGCCTTGTAATTGACTGGGGCAAGGGAACGATCAATTTTTGTCAGAACGGAACGACAGGGAAGGAAGTGTTGGAGATTCGCCCCGCCATGTCTGAAATCAGCTTTACCAGCTATGACAGGGTATTGCTGTCTTTTGAGACGCTCCACAAAATTGTCTGCAACAAAGCGGCATACAAAGAGTGGGAGGAAAAACTGTCTGCTGTGGCCGGGGTGTATCTTATTACGGATACCAAAACGGGCAAGCACTATGTCGGCTCCGCCAGCGGAGAGCAAGGCGGCATCTGGGGCCGATGGAGTGAGTATGCCCGGACAAAACACGGCGGCAACAAGCGCCTCAAGGAGCTTATTACCGCTGATGCCGACTATTGCAATAATTTTCAGTATTCCATTCTGGAGGTGTTCCCCATCAAGAGAGACAAACACGAGGTATTGGAATACGAGCAGCTATACAAGAAAAAGCTGTGGTCGATTCAGTTTGGGTTGAATGATAACTGATATAGTAAACCCTCCCGAAAAGCCCACAAGTTCTTATTTGGCCCGCCCAGGTCCACCATGTCGGAGCAAGCTTTCTATCGCTTGCTCCGACTTATTGTATCCCGAAAACCACTCGCCCAGCGAGTGGTTCTCGGGATACAAAAATAAGCCGCCTTGATGGCGGCTGGGCAGTGTTTATAAGAAAATACACAAGAGCAAAAGAATCCCAAGGGAACCAAAAATTGTGATAAGAGAAGCTTTTGTCATCTTCTTTACACTCCCTTTCTCTTTCTTCTTTATATTATACGTAATATTTCACTAAAGTCAACGGGAAAGTGGTGATTTTATGCCTGAAACTTCCATCGTAGTCAAAGCTACGGACCGATACTCCGACGCCGTAAAGAAGATGGCGTCGGTGACCAAGAGCTTCAACAAGGATGTGGACAGTTGAGGCCGCAAGCTGACGACAGACAGTATCCGCGTATTCATGCAATTAGCTTTGCTTGACTGTCAAACTTTTGAGAAGCTGTTCAAAGGCGGTTTTTAAAGGGTGCATTTACCTCTTAAAAAACGAGAACAGGCCCTTCTTTTCGTATGTCGCCGCACTGATATTACCCGCTGTGTAACCGGTGGCGTCGATGGCGGCGCGGAGGGCATTTTCGTCCAGCGGCGCTTGGGAGAGGATCACCGTCTCACCCTTGGTGTGGGAGGAGGATACCTTTTCCACGTGGAATGTGCTGCGAATGGCGTCGTTGATGTGGGCCTCGCACATGGAGCAGGCCATGCCGTTTACTTTTACCGTTGTTTGGATCATTAAAAATCATCCTTTCCTATTATGTCTTCTTAGATGGCGCTGACCATCAGATCAATGGACTGCGCAGTTTGTTTTACGGATCCGACCTTCAAAGGCGAATGCTTATCCCAGCGCCACATCCAGCGTCATCATCACGCTGAAACCCACGGCGAAGAACACCGTGCCAAGGTTGGAGTGCCGCCCCTGCGACATTTCCGGGATCAGTTCCTCCACCACCACATAGAGCATGGCGCCCGCCGCGAAGCTCAGAAGATAAGGCAGCGCCGGAATGACCAGCTGCGCGGCGAGGATCGTCAGCACTGCACCGATCGGCTCCACTGCGCCGGAGAGCACGCCGCCCCAAAACGCCCTGCCCTTGCTCTCTCCCTCGGCCCGTAGAGGCATGGAGATGATCGCGCCCTCCGGAAAATTCTGAATGGCAATACCGAGGGACAGGGCAAGGGCGCTTGCCGCCGTGATCTGCGCGTTCCCCGCAAGAAAGCCCGCATATATCACGCCCACCGCCATTCCCTCCGGAATGTTATGTAAGGTCACCGCCAACACCATCATGGTGGTGCGCCCCAGCCTGCTTTTTGGGCCCTCAGCCTGGTCACTGCCCACATGGAGGTGGGGGATCAGAAGGTCAAGGGCAAGCAGGAACAGTACGCCGAGCCAGAAGCCGATAAAGGCAGGGAGGAAGGACAGCTTTCCTAAATTCTCCGATTGCTCCATGGCAGGGAGCAGCAGGCTCCAGATCGAGGCGGCGACCATCACCCCGGCGGCAAAGCCCGCAAGGGAGCGCTGCACCAGGTCGCCCAGTGTTTTTTTCAGAAAGAACACGCAGGCCGCGCCCAGTGTTGTGCCGAGAAAGGGGATCAATATTCCGAGGAATACTTCCATATATCACGTCTCCGTTTTCATATATTCAGAATAGGTCAGCGGGAGGGGCTTCAGCACGGCGCTTTTCTGCGCCCTTTGTGCTATTCACATAGCTGCTGCTCCTTTTTGGCGGCAGAGGCGGTGAGTTAGATCAATCTAACCTATGATCGTCTATAAAGTACCACATGTTTCGATGAAATGCAAGTGAGATTTGAACATTTTCTGATTCTGAGAATAGGAGCGGGACAGGACTGCCTCCTGTGTTAAGCGAGATGGTTTTTTCGTCTGCTGCCCACATGGAAAGCTGTAGAGCGATCAAAAAAAGATTTATAGAGGCTGTGGAAGGGCTGAACTACGTTTTGAATGGAGATCAGGAACACTGTCTGCCTTCTACTGTCAACATTAGTTTCCGCGGTGTTGATGCCGAAGGAATTTTCCTTGCCATGAAAGAGAACTATGCGTTCTCAAATGGTTCTGCCTGCAACTCTGGCAGTCACGCCCCGAGCTATGTACTAACGGCTATGGGGCTGGATGAAGTACAAGTGAGTGAGGCGATCCGCATTTCATGGAACCATGATACAAAAGTTGATTTCTCGGCCCTTACAGACTATGTGAAGTCTATCACTGAATAAGACGAAAGGCTCTCGATCAAGTGTCTAATCGAGAGCCTTTTATATATTTCCTCCTGGCTTTAAAACATCCTTTCACGCATCTTGAATATCTGGATTACTACAACAACCACAGAATCAAGGCAAAACTGAAGGGCTTGCCGCCTGCAATTCACAGACAGCAAGCCCTTTTGGCTGCTTGAACAATTTTTATTGAAAATACTTGTCTAACTTTTTGGGAGCACTTCAGCTTTGGCCGGGGCGCTGCTTTTTTGATTGAGGAAACGTTACTTCTTCACCTGCTTGACCTGCTTGCGGATGGTCATGACCACGGAGAACACGGCGATCAGCAGGAAGATCAGGGAGATGGGGCGGGTGACGAAAATGGACCAGTTGCCGCCAGTCTGCATCAGGGCCTGGCGCAGGTTCTCCTCGGTCATAGAGCCCAGGATGAAGCCGATGATCATGGGGGTGGCGGGGACCTTCAGGGTCTTGAAAGCCAGGCCCACCAGGCCGAACACGGCTACGCACCACACGTCGAAGATGCTGAAGTTGGAGCAGTAGGCGCCCACCACGCAGCACACCATGACGATGGGCAGCAGGAAGTACTTGGGGATGTCCAGCATCTTCACGAACAGCCGCAGACCGGCCCGCTCGCAGATGACCATGAACACGTTGGCAATGAGCAGGGCGATAAAGATGCCGTACACATACTGGCCGCTCTTCTGGAAGATCAGCGGACCGGGGGAGATGCCGTGGATGGTCAGGCCGCCCAGGAAGATGGCGGTGGCCACGTTGCCGGGGATGCCCATGGTGATCAGGGGGATCAGGGAGCCGCCGATCACGGCGTTGTTGGAGGTCTCGGAGGCGATGACGCCGTCGATGATGCCGGTGCCGAACTTTTCGGGGTACTTGGAGGAACTCTTAGCGGCGGAGTAGGACAGCAGGCTGGAGGTGGAGCCGCCGATGCCGGGCAGGATGCCGATACCCAGGCCGATGAGGGCGGACTGGATAATCAGACGCCAGTGGGACAGGTACTCCTTGGGGGAGATGCCGTAGCCCTTCAGGTTGTAAGTATACTTGGTCTGACTGTTGACAATGTTATGACGGTCAAAGCCCGTGCGGATGATATCTGTGACGGCGTACAGGCCGATGAGGATGACCACGGTATCGAAGCCGCCGTACAGGTGGGACTGGCCGAAGGTGAAGCGGATGGCGCCGTCCACGGGGGCGATACCCACCAGGGACAGGGCAATGCCGAACAGGCCGGCCAAAATGCCGTTAATCAGGGAGTTGCCGGACAGGCTGGAGATGATAGTCAGAGCAAAGACCGCGATGGAGAAGTATTCAGCGGAGGTGAAGGCCAGGGTGACCTTGGCCAGGTAGGGGGAGATGAACATCAGGGCGAAGATGCTGAGCAGGCCGCCCACAAAGGAGGTCAGAATACCGACGCCCAGGGCCTGACCGGCCTCGCCCTTATCCGCCATGGGGCCGCCGTCAAACACGGTGGCGATGGAGGAGGCGGTGCCGGGGATCTTCAGCAGAATGGCGGAGATCAGGCCGCCGGAGATACCGCCCATGTACAGGCCGATGAGCAGAGAGATGCCGTTCATAGGCTCCATGCCGAAGGACATGGGCAGGAACAGGATCATAGCCATGGAGGCGGACAGACCGGGGATAGAGCCGAATATGATACCGATGATGACGCCCACGAAGATCAGGGCCAGACAGGCGGGGTTCAGCAGGACCATGTGGATCGCTTGATTTACCATATCTTCCGCACCTCCTTAAAAGCCCCAGATGCCCTTGGGCAGGGGGGAGCTGATGGCGTAAGTGAACAGAGCGTAGATGGCGATGGGGGATACTACGGAAATGATGACTGTCAGGGGCCAGCTGCGCTTCTCCTTGGGCACCAGCACCAGGATCTGCAGGAACAGGTACACCATGGTGGAGATAATAAAGCCTACGGGCTGGAAGGCCATGACATACGCGGCAATGAGCACGATGGTCAGCCAGCCGCCCTTCAGGTCGCTGTTGGACTTTTTGCGCTCGCCGGCGGGCTCACGCAGGGTCATGATCAGGCGGATCACAGATACGCCGGTGATGGCCACGGCCACTACCTTCGGGAAGAAGGCGGAGCCCACGTCGTTTTTCATCATGTGCTTGATGCCCATGGATTCCACGAACAGGAAGATGCCGAAGGCCATGAACACCAAGGAAACGACCAGATTCTTTTCCTTGTTTGACATAAATGAAATTCCCTTTCCTCACATTTTTAACTGCGCGGCTGTGCAGCACCCCACACAGCCACACAGGTCAGCTTGAAACAGCCGGAGCTCAGGATTCCGCGAAGAAATCCTTCAGCTCGTTCACCAGCTCGGTGTCGCCGGAGATGGTGTCGGCGCCGTTGCGGTAGTAAGCCTGAGCGTAATAGGTGGACAGAGTCTCCTGGAAGGAGGGATCCTCGGCGATCTCAGCCATGGCGGCGGACAGCTTGTCCACGATGGCCTGGTCGGTGCCCTTGGGCATACGGACCTCGTACAGCTTGGGCTGGACCACGTCATAGCCCTGCTCCTTCAGGGTGGGGATATTCTCCAGGCCGGGGACGCGCTCGTCGGCGCAGATGCCCAGCACCGTAAAGTCGCCGTTCTCCACGTAGTCAGCGATGTTCATGTAGTTGACCACCAGCACATCGCACTGGTTGGCCATAAAGGCGGTCAGGCGGTCGGCGGTGGAGGAGCCCACGTCGATCTGGTTCATTTCAATGCCCATGGTGCGCTCCATGGCTGCGGCCACGGCGTGGGTGGCACCGTAGTAGGTGACGGAGAAGCGCAGCTGACCGGGATTGGCCTTAGCCCAGGTGATCATCTCCTCCAGGTTGGAGAAGCGGGTGTCGTCAGACCGGACGATCAGGGCATAGGTATCATCGCGGGCAATGGTGCCCACCACCTCGAAGTCGTTCAGGAAGGAGAACTCGTTGCTGCCGGCAGCCTCCTGGGTCATCATAACGCCGGTGTGGTGGAACAGGGCGGTGTAGCCGTCGTTCTTGGCATTGAGCACGCTGGAGGAGGCCACCACGCCGGAGCCGCCGGTGGTGTTCACCACCACGAAGTTGACGCCCAGCTTTTCACCCAGCAGCTTGCTCATCTGGCGGCAGTAGGTGTCGGTGTCGCCGCCGGCGGAGTAAGGCACCACCATGGTGACGGTCTCCTTGGGCCAGTCGGTGGCGGAGCCGGAGCCGCTGACGGAGGTGTTGGTGCGGGACTTGTCACCGCTGCTGCCGCAGCCGGTGAGCACCACGGCCATGGTCATGACCAGAGCCAGAGTGCGGGCAAATGCTTTTCTCATGTTTCTTTCTCCTTTTCTTTCTCAAATTTTTTCATTGGAACATGCGCAAGCTCAGGAACGTCAGACGTCATTGTTCCTGTGGAAACAGCGTTTTTTTGCTGCTGTTCGTTTGGAAGAAGTCCCGGTTTTCTCAGGAAAAACGGGATGTTCAAAAAACGTTAATTCCGAACAAAAAGCCGTTAAAAATGCGTTAAAATAAAGAAAACGTTAAAAAACAGCAACTTTTTAGAGAACTTTTTCCTTCAAGGAGCATGTTAATATAAAATCCAGGAAAAATCCAACAATAAGTTTTTGACAACTTAACAAAAAATTGGAGGAGGATACATTTGCATATCGGACACCCATGGAAAAGCAATTCTGGGACAAAAAAACGCCCCCGCCGATTCGGCGGGGGCGTTCGTGCTTGGATATGGAAGGAATCAGTCGATGGGGAAGACCCAGTTGTGGGTATCGGCCACCCGGCCCCACTGGATGCCGGTGAGGGTATCATACAGGTGGTGAGCCATAGGGCCGACCTCGTAGTTGTTGATGGTATAGTCCTTACCATGGATGCACAGCTTACCCACGGGGGAGATGACGGCGGCGGTGCCGCAGCCCCAGACCTCGTCGATCTTGCCTTCCTCCAGCAGCTTGGCCACCTCGTCGATGTCGATCTTTTTCTCCTGGACCTCGTAGCCCTCCTCCTTCAGCAGCTGGATGATGGACTTACGGGTGACACCGGGCAGAACGCTGCCCAGCAGAGCGGGGGTCATAACGGTGTTGCCGACCTTGAACATGATGTTCATGCCGCCCACTTCTTCCACATAGCGGCGCTCCACGCCGTCCAGCCACAGAACGTCGTTGTAGTTCTTTGCGATGGCCCGGTTGGCAGCCCGCTGGGCGCAGGCGTAGTTGCCGCCGCACTTGGCAAAACCGGTGCCGCCGCGCACGGCGCGGACATCCTCGTCCTCCACCATGATGGAGTTGCACTTCAGACCGCCGGCGTAGTAGCTGCCCACGGGGGAGCAGAAGATGTAGAACAGCACGTCGGTGCAGCCGTGGAGGGACAGATCGGGATTGGTGGCGATCATCACGGGGCGGAAGTACAGAGAGGTGTTGGGCTTGGTGGGAACCCAGTCCTTCTCCACCTTGGCCAGAGCCTCTACGGCTTCAACGAAGTCGGCATAGGGCAGAACCGGAAGAGCCATACGGGCGGCGGAGTTTTCAAACCGCTTGCCGTTTTCGTCCACGCGGAACATCTGGATCTTGCCGTCGTCGGTGCGATAGGCCTTCAGGCCCTCGAAGATCTCCAGGGCGTAGTTCAGCACGATGGAGGCGGGGCTGAGGCTGATGTTCTGGAAGGGGACGATGCGGGGATCATACCAGCCCTTGTCCACGTTGTAGTTCATGACGAACATATAGTCGGAGTAGACGGAGCCGAAGGTGACCTTGTCAATGTCGGGCTTTGCTTTCAGAGATGTGGCTTTTTCAAAACGGATGTTCATAATTGTGTCCTCCTAACCTGCGGAAGCAGAGATTGATAAAATAAAAAGCCTCCGCGCAATCCTGCCAAAACAGGAGAGGCGAAAGCATAAACTTCCGTGGTACCACTCTCATTGCCGCCGATGGCGGCCGCTCGTCCGTGCACCCCGAAGGGGAGACACGACCCTCTGTAACGGGAGGAACCGGAACCGTATACTGGGGCGAAAGCCCGTTCTGCGGACTGCTCCCGGGTGACTCGGACTGGAACGCTCCACTGCCTTGCACCACCCGGCAGCTCTCTTAGGACCGTGGCCAATCCCTTTCCCGATCATCACATTTGTGCGCGTTACTTTTTATTGGTTTATTTATACATTTTTAGCCGGGTAAAGTCAATGGGGATTATTGATATAAAATTTTTTGGATGCAGCCGGATTTTTGACATTTTAGCGGAGCGGAGCGGGTGAACTGAAATCTTGGGGATAAGCACCGGCAGGAAAAAGAAGGGGAGAAAGAAATCTTAACAAAATAGATATACTTTCTCTGAGCGGACTGCGCTATAATAAGGAGAAATTGCGGGAGGCTCCCGCAAACTGCAAGGAGGCCATATGAGCGCGGAACAAAAAGAGATCAATCTGCTGGTGACGCTGGACTGCAACTATTTATACCAGCTGAATGTGATGCTGACCTCGCTGCTGGACAGCGAGCCGGAGGGCTGTTTCCGGGTCTTTCTGCTCAGTCGGGGCATAGAGGAGGAAAAACTGGCCCTTACCCGGCGGGTATTGGCGGGGCGGGGTGAGCTTTGCCCCATCACCATACGGGAGGATCAGCTGGAGGGCGCGCCTACTACGGACCGCTATCCGCTGGAGATCTATTACCGGATCTTTGCAGCAAAATATCTGCCCCGGGAGCTGGACCGTGTGCTGTATCTGGACCCGGACTTGGTGGTCAACCACAGCATCCGGCACCTTTACGATCTCCCCATGGGGACGGAGCTGTTTGCCGCGGCGTCCCACATCGGCAATGTGCTGCACCTGGTAAATGAGCTGCGCCTGGATATGGACGAGGACAGCCCCTATATCAACTCCGGAGTGATGCTGATGAATCTGGAGCAGCTGCGGCAGGAACAGGACTATGCACAGGTATTCGACTATATCGCAGAGCACAAGAACCGTCTGATTCTGCCGGACCAGGATATCATCAGCGGCCTGTACGGAGAGCGGATCATTCCGCTGGACGCATGGCGCTATAACATGACGGAGCGGCTGTTTGCCTTCCACCGCCAGGCCGGAGACCGGATGGATCTGGACTTTGTAAAGGAAAACTCCGCTATTATCCACTACTGCGGACGAAACAAGCCCTGGAAAAAGGGATATATCGGAAAACTGGACTGTTTCTATAAGGCGGCGGAGGCAAAATACCGCCGGAACATGGGCTTGGACCCGGCGGAATAAGCCCCCACCCTTGGGCAGGGGCGGCCATATGCCGCTTGACAGGGGACGCGGGCCGGTGACATAATAGAAAAAATCCCATGGCAAGTCCCGAAAGTAAGAAGGAGGTACCAAATAATGGAACCTGTGGTGAGAAGGATCGGTGTTCTGACCAGCGGCGGAGACGCCCCCGGCATGAATGCGGCTGTGCGGGCTGTGGTGCGCACTGCGGTGGGCGAAAATGTGGAGTGCGTAGGCATCCGCCGGGGCTGGAACGGCCTGATCAACAACGATTTTGAGGTGATGAACGGCAGCAGCGTCAGCAACATCATCAACAAGGGCGGTACCATTCTGTATACGGCCCGCAGCGAGGAGTTCAAGACGCCGGAGGGCCGGGACAAGGCGCTGAATACCTGCAAGCTGCTGGGGCTGGAGGGTATTGTGGCGATAGGCGGCGACGGTACCTTCCGGGGTGCGCTGGCCCTCTCCCGCCAGGCGGCGGAGGAGGGGATCCGCCTTCAGGTGGTGGGCATCCCCGGCACCATTGATAACGACATCGGCTGCTCCCACTACACCATTGGCTTCGATACCGCCTGCAATACGGCGGTGGAGTGTATCGACCGCCTGCGGGACACCATGCAGTCCCATGAGCGGTGCTCCGTGGTAGAGGTCATGGGTCGTGAGGCCGGGCATCTGGCTCTGTATGTGGGCATCTCCGTGGGCGCTACCGCAGTGCTGATTCCCGAGCGGCCGGTGGACTTCGAGCAGGATGTGGCGGAGAACATCCGCCGGGCCCGTCTGGCCGGGGCCACCCATTACATGGTGGTGGTGGCCGAGGGCGCAGGCAGCGCCTATGACATCGCGGCCAAGATCCACAGCGACCTGGGGATTGAACCCAGAGTCACCGTGCTGGGTCACATTCAGCGGGGCGGCTCCCCCACCGCCCGGGACCGGGAGACCGCCAGCCGCATGGGCTATGAGGCGGCGATGTCCCTGATGGAAGGCCGGGGCAACCGGGTGATCGCCATGCGGGACGGACATATTGTGGATCTGGACATGGAGGAGGCACTGGCCATGAAAAAGACCTTCCCCATGGAGCGGTACGATATTCTGGAGGCCCTGACCAACAACCATGTGATGGGATAACAGAAGCAAAAGCTCAGGCTGTCGAAAAAGTCCTTCCGGCCAAAGGATTCGGAGGGAAGGATAGTTGGAAAGGGAACCGTCAGGGTTCCCTTTCCTTGAAATCAACAACATTTTAACGTAGTTAAAATGTTTGTCAACTTGTCAAAAAAGTGGTAAAACCACTTTTTTGACAAGTTGAAGCGGCCCTCCCCTTATCTAAGGGGAGGGCCGCTTTTCGTTTGATGGTTACGTCCGGGGGAATACCACGACCAGCAGCATCTTAAAGGCCTCCTGGGCAAAAACAGCGTGGGGCTTGCCCGCGGGCATTACCAGGCACTGGCCCTTGCGGACCAGATGCGGGGTGCCGTCTACGGTAAACTTGCCGGTGCCCTCCAGCACGGTGACCATGGCGTCGCCGCCGGAGGCGTGGGTGCTGATCTCCTCACCTCGATCAAAGGCGAACAGAGTGATGCTCACATGGTCGTTCTGCGCCAGGGTGCGGCTGACCACCTGGCCGGGTGTGACATCTACCAGGGCGGCCAGGTCCAGAACTTCCTCGCCGGGGATGTTTTTCATATACTTCAATTCCATGGTTTTCGGGTCCTTTCCGCATTTATGCCGCTGAAAATTTTGGGCGCGCATAGGATAAAGAAAATTTCAGGGGGGTCTGCCCGATTACATATTCGCCAGAAGCTCTTCCAGCTCTTCCTTGGAGAAGCGGTAGACGCTGTCGCAGAACTGACAGGTCAGTTCTGCCTGTCCCTGCTCCTCGATCAGGGAGGACAGTTCCTGCCGGCCCATAGAGATCAGCGCGCGGGTGACCCGATCTCTGGAGCAGTAGCACTTATATGCCACCGGATGGGTCTCCAGAATTTCCAGCTCGAAGTCGGGCAGAACCGCCCGCAGCAGGCCCTCTCCGTCCAAACCGCTGGCCAGAGCGCCGCTCACCGGGCCCACCTGCCGGATGCCGGCTTCGATCTTGTCGATGACCTCTTCCGGCGCGCCGGGCAAAAGCTGGATCAGATAGCCGCCGGCAGAGGTGACGCTCTGGTCTGTCCCCATCAGCACCCCCAGTGCACAGGCGGTTGGAATCTGTTCGCTCTCTACAAAATACATGGCCAGGTCATCGGCGATTTCGCCGGAGAACAGGCCGATCGAACCCACATAGGGCTCCTTCAGACCGATGTCTTTGATGACCGTCAAAGTGCCGTCGGTCCCCACGGCCCGGCCGATATCCAGCTTGCCCGGATGCTTTTCCATCAGGTCTACATGGGGGTTCTGCACATAGCCCCGCACATTGCCCGTACAGTCAGAGACGGCCAGGACGGTACCTAAGGGGCCGCCGCCCTTGATCTGAAGGGTGACAGAGCCGTTTTCCTCCTTCAGGGCGTCGCCCATCATAGAGGCGGCCATGAGGGTGCGGCCCAGAGCCGCCGTGGCTACGGGCAGCAAGGTGTGGATGTTCCGGGCCCGTTCCACCAGATCCCGTCCGCTGATGGCGGTGGCCTTGAAGTAACCGTCGGCAGAAACGGCCCTTACAATATGATCAGACATAGATTAGTCGTCCTTTCTTGCAACAAAGAAGATGCGCTGCTCGTCTGCAGCGGGGGCGCGCAGCTTTTTATCCCCGTAGACCCGGATATCCCGGAAGCCCGCCCGCTGGAGCATCTCGGTCAGCTGCTCCACGGAGTAGGCCCGTTCCCGGTGCAGCTCCACGTCGCGCTCCCACTGGCCGGAGGCGGGATCCAGCTGGAAGATGTCCATGTAGTAGGAGCAGATCTGACTGCGTTTGGAGAAGTCCGCCCGCCACACACAGTAGGCGTCCTCCGTCTCGTCCAGGAACACCTGTCCGTCCAGAGCCTTCAGCTTTTCCGGGGTGTTGATGTCAAATAAAAACAGGCCCCCGGGCATGAGAAACAGGTGGACCCGGCCAAAGGCCTTCTCCAGCTTTTTGGGGTCGGTGACATAATTGACGCTGTCCAGACAGCACACGCAGGCATCAATGGTGCCGTACAGGTCCAGCTTGTCCATAGACTGGCACAGAAAGATGGGTTCGATGGGGGTGGCTCCCCGGTTTTTTTCGGCCGCTTCCGCCAGCATCTCCGGGGACAGATCCACGCCGATCATCTCGTATCCCCGGCGGGCCAGCTCCATGGTCAGCGACCCGGTGCCGCAGGCCAGATCTAGTACCGTGTTTCCGGGCAGACCCCGGCGGCGGAAGTGCTTTTCCACATAGTCTGCCCAGGCGGGGTAGTCTACATCCGTGGTGAACTCGTCATAGCAGCCGGCCAGAGATTGATAGCTGCTCATTCTTCCTGTCCTTTCAAACGGGGGATCACCGTCTTGTAGCCGTCTGCGCCGTAGTTCAGCGAGCGGTTTACCCGGCTGATGGTGGCGGTGGAGGCTCCGGTGCGGTCCAGCACCTCGCTGTAAATCATGCCGTCGTCCAGCAGCATGGCCACCTCCATGCGCTGCTCCATCGCCTTCAGCTCTGACACAGTGCACAGGTCCTGGAAAAAGCGGCGGGACTCGTCCTCGTTCTTCAAAGTGAGGACAGCCCGATACAGCGTGTCTCCGCTGATTTTGTCAATAAACTTGGACATGAGGAAATACCCCTTTCGCAGCCGGACAGAGTTAGCAGCCCGGAATGATGGCCCCGGGCCTGCTGCAATTTGGAAGAGGCCGGGGAGTTCAGTTCGTTTCTTATAGTAGCATATTAACGTAAGAAAGTAAAGGGAGAAAGGGCAGATTCACAAAAAGGATTCCGGGCCAGTAGAATAAAGGGAGAGGGGGCGCTCTTATGAAGGAAGACCGGGAAGCGCAGGTACAATGGCGGAAAAAGGAGCGGACTATGACCTTAGAGGGGGAGCGGGTGCTGTCTTACAGTCTGTCCTGGCCGGAGGAGGAAAACTGCCGCCGCATAACGCGCTATTATGCCCGGGCGGCCCGGCTTTGGCAGGATCGGTGGGAGAAACACCTGTACCCTCTGGCCTGTCTGGAGCTGGTCCGCTGCCGGGAACAGGCCGGGGTGTTTATCCCGTGGCGGTGCGAGATGACAGGGAAGCTTGCCTTTTGCGGCCGGGGATTGGTCAGCGTGGTGCTGACGGTCCGGGAGATGGACCGTCCGGGACGGAGCCGCACCGTCGTCAAAGGGATCACCTGGCGGCTGAAGGACGGGAGGCCCCTGCCGATGGGGGAGCTCCTGGCGCCGGAACAGCGCAGGAAAAAACGGCTGACCGCAGCCTTGGCACAGGCGGCGGAGGAACTGAGGCGCTCGGGGAGCTGTGTGCTGGACCGGGATGCCGGGGAAAAACTGTTTACCGTGCTGGACCGGGACAATGTGTGGCAGGAGGGGGATTGGACTGTATGGGCCTTTCCGCAGTGCTCCATTGCTCCGGCGGCGGAGGGCTGTCCCATTTTACGGGTGCCGGCTGCGGCAGCGGGGCATAAAAATGCGGCGGAGGGCCACTCCGCCGTGAAGGGAGGTCAATCCAGTGAAAAGTCGTCGTCGGTCAGGCCGCTGAAATCTGCCTTCACCGGACGGGGAGGGACCCGTTTCATAGGGTCGTACGTAAACCGGCGGCAGGAGGAGCCCTGAGACATGACGCCCTTCTTGGGGCAGATCACCTGCCCCTCGTCCAGCGGACGGCTGTGGATGCAGTAGCCGCAGCGCGGCTCGATTTTAGACTTGAACAGGTCGATTTTAAACAGGGGCATAGGGGACACATCCTTCCTTTCCCTCTTGCCCAAGGGGGATACTACCATTATACCCGCTTACGACGGATTTTTCCACCGCTTTTTTTCACAGCGGTCAGGCAGAGAAAAACAATAGCGGCACAGGTCCCCAAGGCTATGCCTGTGGACAGGGCGAGACAGCGGGAAAAATCCAGAGCGGACAGCGCCGATACCGGAAGGGAGAGGCAGCTGTCTACCGGTTCGGCCAGCTTCAGCAGAGGCATCAAAAGCCGGAGCAGAGCGGCGGAGAGGATGCCGTGCAGCAGCTTTCCGCAGAGATAGGTGCCCATAGAAAGCCCGCTGTCCCCCAGAAAGGCCAGTACCTGACAGTGGACGGACAGTCCCGCCCAGCCCAGCATAAAGGCGGCCATGGACAGTCGTCCGGAGATAGCTCCCCCGGACAGGGCGGTAACACCGGAGGACAACTCGACCACCCCGGTCAGCAGCCGCCGGGCCCAAATGCGGTCCATCCCCAAGGGGCGGAACAGAAAGGCCAGCACTTCCGCCGCCAGATCCAGGGCGCCGCATAGGGTGAGCAGGCGCAGAATGACCGTAAAGCAGATCACAAAGGCGCAGATATTCAAAATGCCGGATAAAGCTCCGGTGACGGAACGGGTGAAGGCCGCTCCGGCGTTTCCCGTTTGAAATTGGACGCTGCCGCTGCCCCGGGGGGAGGCGGGCCCATCGTGGGGCTTGTAAAACCGGAAGAGAAGGCCGACGGCCAGGGATGCGGCGACGTGGGTGAGGTACAGCAGCAGCCCTGCGGGGCCGCTGTGGAAGATCCCGGCGCCCACCACGCCGAAAATAAAGGCCGGCCCAGAGTTGTTGCAGAAGGCCAGCAGGCGCTCCGTCTCGGTTTTGGTGCACTGCCCGCTCCGATACAGGGCGATGGCTGTTCGTGCACCCACGGGATAGCCCCCCACAAAGCCCAGGGCCAGGGCGGAGGCACAGGCCCCATTTACCCGGAACAGCGGGACCATAAATCGTTGGAACAGCCGCCCCAGATAGCGGGACAGGCCCAGTTCCACCACAAGGGAGGAGAGGACAAAGAAGGGGAACAGCGAGGGGACGATAACGTTGCCGCACAGACGCAGCCCATCCCGGGCGGCGACCACTGCCTGCTCCGGCCAGAGGAGCAGGGCCGCAGCGGACAGAAGGAGGCCGGCGCCCAGCAGCAGGTCACGGATATCTTGTTTTCTCAGCAGTCGCCCCATAGGATCACCTCGGGGGAAGAATATGCGCGGCGGTGGGAGCGCTTGCCTGTCCGGGCGTTTTTTGGTATACTGAACAAACAGAATCAAAACAGAAAAGGGGAGCGCCATTGGAGCAGCTGCGCGCAGTCAGCACCCCGTGGGGGAAAATCACCTATCTGCTGGTGAGAAAAAATGTGAAGAATCTGAATCTGCGAATAGACCGGCGGGGACAGGTGGTGTTGTCCGTGCCGCTGCGGTGCAGCGGGGAGCGGGCTGACCGGCTGATTTGCGAGAAGGCGCAGTGGCTGAGCCGCCATCTGCTTCAGCGGCAGCAGCGGGCGGAGCAGGAGCCGTCCCCCTTACCGGACCGACAGCAGTGTCAGGCCCTTCTGAAGGCTGCGGTGGAGCGGGTCTATCCCCTGGTGGCCCCCTTGGGGGTTGATATGCCCCAAGTGAAACTCCGGGTCATGCGCAGTCAGTGGGGCAACTGCCATTGGACCCAGGGGTATATCACCCTGAATACCGCCCTGTGCCGCTGCCCGGAGGCCTTGCAGGACTATGTGGCGCTGCACGAACTGGTCCATTTTCTCCACCACGACCACCAGGCGGGATTCCATAGTGTGATGGATGCGCTGATGCCCGATTGGCGGGAGCGCCGGCAGGCCTTAAAACCCTATGCAGCCGCCCTTTAGGGCGGAAAATAGAAGAAAGTTTCACCTCTTCCGCACATAGGAATAGCGGGAGAGGTGATTTTTCATGGAGAAAAGACCCCGCCGCCCCGGACTAATGGAACGGGCCAGTCAGGCCCTGGATCTGCCCGCCGACCTGCTGGCCGGACTGCCCCGCTTGGAGCTGATCGGCGATTGCCAGCTGCGTATGGAAAACCACAAGGGCATCCTGTCCTACGGGACGGAGGAGATCTGCGTCAGCGGCGGAGCCTTTCTGGTGCGGATCCGAGGGGAGGGGCTGGACCTGAAGGCCATGACAGGGTTGGAGCTGCTGGTCTGCGGGCGGATCATGGCGGTTACGCTGGAATAGGAGCGACGTATGCCGACTGTGATGAATTTGCTGCGGGGGACGGTGACGGTGACCGCCCGGGGACTCTTTCCGGAACGGCTGATCAATCTGTGCGCGCAGCAGGGGATCACCTTCTGGGGGCTGGAGTGGTTGGAGGAAACAGCGGTGCGAATGACGGTTCGGCTGGCCTGCGTCAAACGGCTGGAGCCGCTGGCGGAGCGGGTGGGCTGTCAGCTGGAGTGGGAGGAGCGCCGGGGCTTGCCCCAGTTTCTAAGCCGCTTCCGCCGGCGGTATGCCTTTTTGCTGGGCCTGGCCCTGTCTGTGACGGCGGTATTTTTTCTGTCCCGCTTTATTTTGGTGATACAGGTAGAGGGCTGTGAGGAGACGCCGCCCCAGGTGGTTCTGGCGGAACTGCGCCGCCAGGGGCTGCGCCCGGGGGCCTACGGTCCGGCCCTGGATCGAAACCGCATTGCCCAAGAGGCCCTGAAGACGCTGGATGACCTGTCCTGGATGGGCATCAATCTCTATGGGACCCGGGCGGTGGTCCAGGTGCGTCAGGCCCAGCCCACCCCGGAAATTGAGAATGACGGGGGATTTTATCATATTGTGGCGGAGACGGATGGAATTGTCCTGCACCTCCAGCCGGAGCAGGGAGACGCCGCGGTGGAGGAGGGAGCGGTAGTGGCGCGGGGAGACGTGCTCATCTCCGGCGTGGTGTCGGTGGAGCCGCCCCGGTACAGTCAGGCTCCGGTGTATTACTTCACGACTCACGCCAGGGGGAAGGTGTGGGCCAGAACCTGGCGCACCCTGAATGGGGAAATCCCCCTGTCCGTGACGATAAAGGCCGAGCAGCGCGAGAAAAAGATCCGTTGGGCGCTGGAAGTGTTTGGACGGCACATCCCTCTTGGCGGACAGGAGGACCCTGATGGGCACTGGCAGCTGAGGGAGGAGCGGCATACGCTGTCTCTGCCCGGGGTGGGGACGCTGCCCGCCGCCCTGGTGTGCCGGACCTGGCAGCGCTATGGGGAACAACAGGGCCAGGTCGACCTGACTGCCGCACAGACGCTGCTGGAAAACAGCCTGAAAAAGGAGCTGGAGCGGCTGATCGGGGAGGGGGGACAGGTGCTGTCTGTGCATACTGCGGCCCGGGCGGCGGGCGGCCTGCTGAACGTGACCTTGACGGCGGAATGTGAAGAGGAGATCGGACAAGAGATACTCGCACCGGAAAGGGACCGTCCGCCCGCTGAAGTTACGCTGCCCCAATAGCGGGAAAAGAGGCGAGAGACTTGCTTTCCCCGTTGAAATGCGGAGAAAAAAGGGGTATACTAAACCAAATCGCCTTCCGCCGCAGGCGGGGGCACAGCACAGAAGTGAGGGACGACATTTGGCAGTACAGAAGATTGAACTGGACGTGCGGACCATGCAGGATCTGTTCGGAGTTGGAGATACCAATATCAAGTTGTTGGAGCGGGAGCTGGGCGTAGCAGTGGTGACCCGGGACGGCAGTATCGAGGTGCAGGGAGAGGACGAGGCACAGGTGGAAAACGCCGTGCAGGTGCTGGGCACTCTGGACCGTATGCGGCAGATCGGCGAGCCCATGAACGAGTTTGCCGTCACCCGGGCCATGGGCTTTGTCCGGGAGGGCGACCCGGAGGGGGCGGTGGATGCCCTGAAGGATGTGATCGCCTATACCTACACCGGGGCCCCCATCAAGTGCCGCACCCTGGGCCAGCGGAAGTATGTAAAGGGCATGGAGAAGAGCACGGTTACCATCGCCATCGGCCCCGCCGGAACGGGCAAGACCTATCTGGCGGTGGCTTCCGCCGTGGCCGCTCTGAAGCGCAAGGAGATCACCAAAATCGTCATGTGCCGCCCGGCGGTGGAGGCGGGGGAGAAGCTGGGCTTCCTCCCCGGCGACCTTCAGACCAAGGTGGACCCCTATCTGCGCCCCCTGTACGACGCCCTGGACGAGCTGCTGGGGCCGGAGACCGTGGCCCGGTATATGGAGAACCGCACCATCGAGATCGCGCCTCTGGCCTATATGCGGGGCCGCACCCTGAAAAACTGCCGGCTCATCGCCGATGAGTGTCAGAATATGTCCCTGAGTCAGCACCTGATGATCCTCACCCGCCTGGGCGAGGGCTCTCAGATGGTGCTCACCGGCGACGTGACCCAGATCGACCTGCCCGACCCGGAGGACTCCGGACTGGAGCGGTGCGCCAGGATTCTGGACGGAATGGAGGATATTTCCGTTGTCCGCCTGTCCGGCTCCGACGTGGTGCGCCATAAACTGGTGGGGGAGATCGTCAAGGCCTTTGAGAAGCACAACGCCGCCCAGAAGCAGGAGGGCGGTCAGAAAAAGGAGAAGGAAACCTTCCGCTCCGGGCGGAAGTTCCAGAAGAGGTGATAGCTATGGCAAAGCGCCACTATATCCCGGTAACAGCCACCGTGCCCGGCGTGAACGAGGGGCAGCGGGCGCTGATCCGGAAGGTCATCCGTACCGCGCTGGCCGCGGAGGGGGTGGATTTCCCCTGCGAGGTGGACGTGCTGCTCACCGATGATGCCAACATCCGGCAGATCAACAAGGAGATGCGGGATGTGGACCGGGCCACCGACGTGCTCAGCTTTCCGGAGTTTGAGCTGACCCCCGGCCAGCTGCCCGCACCGGAGGACGCCGACCCGGGCACCGGACTGGTTCCCCTGGGGGATATGGCCATCTCCATGGAGCATGTGGCCGCCCAGGCCAAGGAGTTTGGCCACTCCAACCGCCGGGAGCTGTGCTATCTGGTGGTCCACTCCGTGCTGCACCTACTGGGCTATGACCACCTGGACGAGGGGCCCATGAAGGCCCAGATGCGCCAGCGGGAGGAGGCCATTCTGGCCCAGTTGGGGATCACCCGGGACAAGTGAACTCCCTGTGGAATATTCCCCGGGTCCGCTTGTTTCTGGCCGTTCAGGGGCTGCTGTACCTGTGGTTTTTAAGCTGGGACCTGCTGGATGCGGGGGATACCCGGTGGATCAAATACGGCGCCATCGTCCTGTGCTTCCTGTTTGCCCTGGATCAGGCCGCCCGGGGCGGGGACAGGCTTACCGCCGCCGCCATGGCCTTTACCCTAGGGGCAGATGCCTTTTTGCTTGTGCTGGACCGGTATTACCCCCTGGGCATCGGCCTGTTCTGTGGGGCGCATCTGCTTTATCGGGGGCGGATCGGACGGGAAATCGGCGGCCTTCGCCGCCCCTTTGTGGTCCTGCCTGTGGTTTGCGGTCTGCTGGCGGGGATAGCCGGCTGCGGGGCGGACACGGCCATGGCCGTGGTCTATGTCCTGCTGCTGGTGGGCAATGTTGTTCTGGGCTGGAGCCGTCTGCGGAGCAGGTCGGGGCGGCTGCTGTGTGCCGGGCTGACCCTGCTGCTGTGCTGCGACGTCTGTGTGGGGCTGCACAATCTGTCCGGTCCCCTGCCGGAGGCCATATCCGCCTTTGCCGATTTTGGAATGTGGCTGTTTTATCTGCCGTCTCAGCTGTGTGTGGCCCTGTCCGCCGCGCCGGAGCGGTCTGAATGAGGTTTTTATATGAGAGAGAGTAAGCTGCTGGCCCTGTGGCAGGCGGTGATCACCGCTCTTGCGGTGCTGGCGGGCTCTGTGGCCGTCCCCATCCTGTGCCGGCCCTTTTATTACGCGCACATTGGGGCGCTGCATCTGGAGGAGTGGGGACTGACCGGAGAGGAGATCCGTCAGGCCTATGACCAGATGCTGGACTTCTGCCTGGGTCTGCGTCCTGATTTTTCCGCCGGTGTGCTGCGCTTCTCCGACGAGGGCGCCTCCCACTTCACCGATGTAGGGGTGCTGTTCCGGCTGGACCTGCGGGTGCTGGCTGTGTCTCTGGCGGCGCTGGGGGTCACATTTATACTCTGCCGGTGGAAAAAGGTGAAGCCCCATTGCTTCCGGGGCCATGGACCCGGCTTCTGGGCTGCTGTGGGGCTGGGCGTCACCTTTTTGGCGGTGGGCGGTCTGGCGGCGCTGGACTTTGACCGGGCCTTTGCCCTGTTCCACGCCCTGTTTTTCCCGGGAAAAACCAACTGGCTGTTCGACTGGCGTACCGACCCCATTATTCTGTTTATGCCGGAGGAATTTTTCCGCAACTGTGCCCTTTTGATTTTAATCATGCTGCTGCTCTGGTGCGGCGTGCTCATCGCCGCGGACTTGGCGGCGGGGCGGTACCGCAGGGTACATGGCGGGGATAGAGGCACAAAAAGCGCCGGAAAGACGCGCTGTCAGGCGTGCTTTCCCTGTAAGGATAGTAAAAAATAAATAGAAAAAGAGAGAAAGGATAGAAGCTATGGCGTCATATTCTGCGGCGAGCAACAAGCGCGGCGGCGCGATCCTGACCGGTTCGCCCCTGCCCACCATGTTGATTTTTGCCTTCCCAATCATTCTGGGCAATATCTTTCAGCAGCTGTATAACATTGTGGACGCCGTGGTGGTGGGCAAGTTTCTGGGGAATCTGCCTCTGTCCGGAATCAGCGTGGCCGCCCCCATGATGGACATTGTGAACGCCCTGATCATCGGCGCCACCATCGGCGTGGGGGTGCTGACGGCCCAGCTGTGCGGGGCGGAGGACTGGAAGCGGCTGAAGGTGGTCCACTCCACGGCCCTGATCGGCGGGGCGGTGCTGGTGCTGGTCATCTCCGGAGTATGTATCCTGTTTGGCGAGTCCATTCTGCGCGCCCAGGGGACGGAGGAGGCTGTCTGCCGGGAAGCGATGAAGTATCTGCGCATCATTTTCGGGGGCATGATCTTCTGCTTTCTGTACAATTACTACGGGACTATGCTGCGCAGCTATGGCAATTCCCGGATGCCCTTCGTGATCCTGTTGGTATCCTCCACCCTTCATGCGGCGCTGGATGTGCTGCTGGTGGGCGTGCTGAAAATGGGAATTCAGGGCGTGGCTGTGTCTACGGTGATCTGTCAGATGTTCTCCGCCTGCTGGTGTATGTGCTATGTTCATCGCAGATGTCCCGCCCTGGCGCTGGAGCACAGCGAGCTGGTTTTCCGTCCCGCAGTGGGAAAAACAGTTGTAAGCTTTGCCTGGGCGGCCGCCATCCAGCAGGCGGTGATCTATATTGGCCGATTTTTGGTGCAGGGGATGCTCAGCCAGCTGGGCACCAATACGGTTACCGGCTACAACATGGGGATGCGGACGGAATCTTTCCTTCTGTGTCTGGGGCAGGGCCTGTCCGCCGGTGTATTGGTGTGCCTGTCCCAGAACATCGGGCATGGAAACTACCGGCGCGTGCTGCGCTTCTATCGCCTGGGGGCGATTTCAGAGTTTTTACTGGCGCTGACCCTGGGATGTATCTGTATGGGATTTGCAGAAAACCTGATCGGACTGTTTTCTGATCATGCGGAGGTAATTGCATCCGGAAGCTTGTATATCCGCAGTATGGCATTTTTCTATATCTTAGGCTTTTCGGGAGAGATCATTCAATGCTTCTTCCGGGGGCTGGGGCGGCTGCGGCTGACCATGCTGGCCTCCCTGGGCCAGGTGGTGCTGCGGGTGATTCTGTCCTGGCTGCTGATCCCCCGGCTGGGGATCCCGGGCATCTGTGCAGCGGTGGTCAGCGGCTGGTTCCTCCTGGTGGTGCTGGAGGGCAGTTACAGCATCCATGTGGCCCGGCAGTTGAAAAAACAGGCCGCCGCCAATTGATAAGTATATGTCTAAATAAAGCTGCCCGGCGGAGAGGACTCTCCGCCGGGCAGCTTTTATTCTTGCTTGGTGGGGACGGCAAACGGTGCGGCCAGTTCCTTATAGAAGTCCAGGGTGCGGAAGCCCCGCTCCAGCTGGGTCAGCAGATAGGCCTCGGCTGCGCCGGACAGCTGCTCCAGCCCGCCGGGGGACAGACGGAAGGAGAACAGCCGCTTGGGGTCGCCGTAGGTGATATGCCGCAGGGCGGCCAGACAGTCGGGGGACAAGGGCAGGGAGATCCCATCCCCCACCTGGTCCCGGCAGGCGGCGCAGTGGAGCACCCCCTCCCGCAGGTGAAAACGGGCGTCGGCGGGCTCTTCCTGGCCGCAGATGGCGCAGGCATCCAGCAGTGGCTCATATCCGGCCAGACACATGGCCTTCCACTCGAAGGCCGCTTTGACCAGGGCGGGGGGGCAAGACATCCGGTCCAGGGCGTGCAGGCTGTTCAGCGCCAGAGACAGCAGCTCCGGACTGGGTAGCTCCTCCACAGACAGCAGCTCGGCCACCTCGGCAAAGTAACAGCCCAGAGCAAACTTTTCCAGATCGGTGCGCATCCCACGGAACTCCCGCAGGGCGGAGCACTCCTTTACCGTCCAGCGCCCCTGGTATTGAAACAGGACGAATTCCGACCAGCACAGCAGCTGACACCCCGCGGACAGAGGGCTGTTTTTCTTTCGGCAGCCCCGGGCGGAGACGGTCACCTTGCCCCTGTCCTGGGTCAGCAGAGTCAGAATACGGTCGGATTCTTTATAGTCCACGCCCCGGAGCACCAGGGCCTTGGTGGTGCAGTGCATAAGCGGCTCCTTACGTCAGCGCTCCCCGCCTGTATAGGGCCGGGGAGCGCTGGTTTGACAGAATGATTTAATCCTCGTTATGGAAACCGAAATTCTGGATAGCCGCCGGGTTGTCCCGCCAGTTTTCCTTCACCTTCACCCAGGTCTGCAAAAATACCTTGGTGCCCATAAACTTTTCCATGTCCAGCCGGGCTTGGGTGGACACTTTCTTCAGCATAGAGCCGCCTTTGCCGATGATGATGCCCTTGTGGCTGGCCTTCTCGCAGTAGATGGTGGCGTCAACTTCAATCACCTCGTCCTCCCGCTCGGAGAATTTGGTGATTTCTACGGCCGTACCGTGGGGGATCTCTTTGTCCAGGCAGAGCAGCAGCTTTTCCCGGACGATCTCGGCCATCATCTGTCGCTCGGGCTGGTCGGAGATCATGCCCTCGGGGAACAGGCGGGGACCTTCAGGCAGGAACTGCTCCAGCTCGTCCAGCAATTCCTCCAGCCCCTCCTGCTTCTTGGCGGAGATGGGGACGATGGCCTGAAAGTCGTGGGCCTGACTGTACAGCTGGATGACCTCCAGCAGAGTCTCCTTCTTCTCCAGGGCGTCTACCTTGTTGATGGCGAGAATGGCAGGACAGCCCAGCAGCTTCAGCCGGTGGATCAGCTGCAGCTCCGGCTGACCGATGTTGGGGATGGGCTCTACGATCAGCACCACGGCGTCCACGTCGGACACGGACTCCCGGACTACGTTGACCATGTAGTCCCCCAGGCGGGTGCGGGGCTTGTGCAGACCGGGGGTGTCCACAAAGACGAACTGGCTGTTGCCCCGGTCCAGAATGGCGGAGATACGGGTGCGGGTGGTCTGGGGCTTGTTGGTGACGATGGTCACCTTTTCCCCCACCAGAGCGTTGGTGAGGGTGGACTTGCCCACATTGGGCCGTCCGCAGATGGTGATGATACCGGAGCGGGTAATAGTTGACATAACAGGTGATCCTCAGCTTTCTGCCCCTGAGCTTTTGGGGCGTATAATAAAACAGTATAGCATAGAGAAGAGAAAAAACCAATGGAAAAATAAATGTCCGCCCAAAAGGCGGACAAAACGGCCGGAGAGCCGGAATTTTTGGTCTGCCGCCGGGAACGATACCCTGCCGCGGCAGTATAAGGGGAGAAAGAGGAGATGTTTGGTTGGTGTGCCGGCCGGGGGAGCGGTCAGCACTTGGTGGATCCTTGATCCGGGTACAGAATACCACAGGACCAGGGGAGAGTTTTCACGAAACAGAGAACGTTCCATGAACTTTTTGTAAATCCCCCCGGACAGGAAAGGAGCCCGCTGCAAAGCGGGCTCCTGAGACGGTCAAAAAAGTAGTGAAACGTTGAGATACGGGAAGGAAGATAGTTACGAAAGAAACCCAGGAGGGGTGTCTTTCGTTTTTAATCACAAGCTTTTGAAACTTTTTTAAAGTTTCAAAAGCTTCTTCAGCTTGTCGAAAATACTTTTCGACAAGCTCAGCAGCCCGCTTTTCAAGCGGGCTGCTGAAGTGTGCGGTTGTGGTCAGCGGGCCTGAGGCTCGTCTTTTCTGTTCTGGGGCTCGGTTTTGGCCTTGTTCTGGGCGCTGGATTCCTTATTCTGCTTCTGCTTATATTCCTTATGGTTGGGCTGGTTCATAAACAGACCTCCGTGATGGGCCGCAGGGCCCTGATTTTGCGGCAGAGCTCCGCCGCAGAGGTAGTATGGCCGGCGGCGGGGAGAAGTATGCGTCCAGACAGGAAAAAACTCCCGCCGGAGCGGGAGCTTGCCTTTTATAGAGGCTGCCGGAAGGGTACGGCCTGCATAGATTCCCCGGCGGTCAGCACCTCGATGGTGCCGGCGGACACATCCAGGATCCGGGCGGAGAAGTCCTCTGCCCGCTCCTCGGGCAGCAGGCAGGACAGCACCACGTCCGCTCCGTAGTCCACATTTTCCACCACGCCGCCGAAGGCCAGCACCTCCCGGCGCATAGATTCGAACTGGGCGTAGGAGCAGGGCACCTCCATGGACACCCATCGGCGCACCACAGAGATCCCGGCGGCGTCCAGAGCGTCTTTGGCGCTCTGGGTGTAGGCGCGCACCAGACCACCGGCCCCCAGCAGAATGCCGCCGAAGTACCGGGTCACCACGCAGCACACGTTCTCCACACCTTCCCGCTGGAATACGTTCAGCATGGGCTGTCCCGCGGTACCCTGAGGTTCGCCGTCGTCGGAGTAGCGCACAGGACCGTCTTTGATCAGGTAGCACCAGCAGTTGTGCCGGGCGTCGTAGTGCAGCTTCTTTGTCTCCTCAATGTGGGCGCGGGCCTGTTCCTCGCTGTCTACCGGCCAAACCCGGCCGATGAACCGGGAGCGCTTCTCAGTAAATTCCGTCTGGCTGGCGCCGGAGGGGATATAGTATTCAGTCATGGGGGAGCCCTCCTTTTGTGTTTGGTGCGGTCAGTCCTCCCACGGCTCCTTGGGGGGCACATAGCCCTCTACATAGTCCTTCAGCTGGCCAATGGTGCGGGGGGTGCATACGGCCACCACGTCGATGGTGGCGGAGTAGTCCACGCGCTCTACCTTGGCCTCCCGGTACAGGGCTTCCAGGGCGCCGCCCTTCTCGTAGGGCAGGTGGATGGTTACCCGCTTGGCCCCGCTGTCCAGCCGGCGGCGGATCATGTCCAGAAGCTTGTCGAGTCCCTCGCCGGTGCGGGCGGAGACGGACACCATGTTCTCTCCGCCGGGGCGGATGCCGTCCTCCAGACGGTCGCACTTGTTGAATACCTCAAGCCGGGGCATCTGCTCTGCCCCCAGCTGGCGGATCAGGTCGTCCACCACGGCGGCCTGCTGCTGCCACTCGGGGTTGGAGGCGTCGATGACGTGGAGCAGAAGGTCGGCGTACTCCAGTTCCTCCAGCGTGGCCTTGAAGGCCTCTACCAGATGGTGGGGCAGCTTGCGGATAAAGCCCACGGTGTCAGACAGCAGCACCGTGCAGGTGTCGCTGATCTCCAGGGTCCGGGTGGTGGTGTCCAGGGTGTCGAACAGGCGGTTGTTGGCGGGGATATCCGCCCCGGTGAGCTTGTTCAGCAGAGTGGACTTGCCCGCGTTGGTGTAGCCCACAATGGCCACCACCGGTACCTCGTTCTTGATCCGCCGCTCCCGCTGGGTGGCCCGCACCCGGCGCACATCCTTCAGCTCGGCCTCCAGCTTGGCGATTTTCCGGTGGATGTGCCGCCGGTCGGATTCCAGCTGGGTCTCGCCGGGACCGCGGGTGCCGATGGCGCCCTCCTGACGCTCCAGATGGGTCCACATACCGGTCAGCCGGGGCAGCAGATATTTGTACTGGGCCAGCTCCACCTGCAAACGGCCCTCCCGGGTGCGGGCCCGCTGGGCGAAAATGTCCAGGATCAGGGCGGAGCGGTCCAGCACGGACACACCCAGATCCTCTGTCAGCGCCCGCTGCTGGGAGGGGGACAGGGCATTGTCAAAGATGACCATGTCGGCCTCCATGTTCTGCACCAGCAGCTTCACCTCGGCCACCTTGCCCTCGCCGATGAAGGTGCGGGGGTCGGGGGAGTCCTTGGACTGGGTGACCACACCCACGCACTGGCCGCCCGCCGTCTCCAGCAGCGCGGCCAGCTCCGCCATCGTTTCCTCCGTGGCGTTTTCCTCCGGGGTCAGGACAAAGGCGTTCAGGCCCACCAGAACCGCCCGGTTAAATTGCTTCTGCTGTGTTGTATCGGTCATAGCTACCTCCGAAATGGGAAAAACCGCAGCCCCGCCACGGGGCAGGGGCTGCGGCAGAAATTAGAATTACTTGGTCAGCACGCGGACGATCTCAGCCATATACATCACGTGGTAGTCCTTGTTGGGATACCACTTCTCCTTGGCGTCCTCGGGCATATTGGCGGGGTCCATGGCCTGGACAAAGCGCTTGCGGCATACCAGCACCAGGTCGGCCTGCTCAAAGTAGGGCGCGCCCTCGGGGGAGGCCTCTACGGTGAAGCCGCACTCCTTCACCTTGTCCACCTCACGGCCGCTCTTGGCGCCGCACAGGGCCAGAGCCTTGCGGTACTCCTCGCTGAAGAAGGTCAGGGTGAAATACTCCTCCCGGTCTACAAACTCCTTGGTGTAGCGCTGGGGCCGGATATAGCAGGTGGCGGTGGGAGCACCCCAGAATACGCCCAGTCCGCCCCAGCTGGCGGTCATGGTATTGCAGTTTTCCTTGGTGCCGGCGGTGATCAGCATCCACTTGTCGCCGATCAGAGAGAACACATTTTCATTCAGCTGTTTAGGGTCAATGGACTTGAACATAATATAAAACCTCCTGCAAAATATGATCCGGTTAGGTCAGGAGCCGTCCCGTACTTCTTTAGCATACCACAGGAAACGCCCGTTGGTAAGATGACATTTTGTTGATAAAATGCGGGAAAAAAGAAGGGAATGGGATAGAAAAAGCCGCGCCGAAAACTCGGCACGGCTTTTTGGAACGATCTTACTTGTCGAAGCCAAACTTCTTGTTGAAGCGGCTGACACGGCCGCCGGAGTCCACCATCTTCTGCTTACCGGTGTAGAAGGGATGACACTTGGAACAAACTTCAACACGGATGTCCTTCTTGGTGGAGCCAGTCTCGATCACGTTGCCGCAGGCGCACCGGATGGTAGTCTGCTGATAGTTGGGGTGGAGACCTTCCTTCATTGTATATTCACCTCTTTCTCCTTGTGAGGATCGCTTCGCATAAACGCATTTGATATCTTAGCATAAATTTTTTTGAAAAGCAACACTTTTTTCAAAAAAGTTTGTGGAGATTAAGCGCGGGGCGGGAACAACCGCGTTGCGGAAGCTCCGAACAGCAATGGGATAGGCCCCCTTGGACAGGATACAGGACCGTCCCATCCTCCTCACGATGGGAAGTTGGAAAATCTGACGAAAATTGCCTGGTGGAGTTGGGAAAAAACGGCATTATTTTACTTGAAAAAATGTTTATGGAAGTGTATTTTGTATACGCAATAAAACTGAATTGGGCAAACCCGCTGAAAGGCGGCGACGCAAAGCCAGATGGGTCTAACGCGGTTCTTTCTGAGAAGAACACGCTATGACAGCCGGTTGCGATTATAGGGAGAGGCGCGCACGCGCCCATCCCACCACCGCCTGCTTTTGGCCCATGCCGGAAGCGGCGGTTTCTTTTTGCACAATGGCAGCAGATTATGGCAGACCAAGCCCGCGGAGGCGGGCAGAAGATAGATGCTTTAGGAGGTAACAATATGAAACGGCGATTATTGTCCATATTTTTGTCGCTGACGATGATCCTCTCAATGGTACCGTCGGTGTGGGCGGCAGATGAGACGCAGCAGGAGCAGGACGATGCAGCGGCGCAGGAGACGGAAACGCCTGCCAAGCCCGCAATGAACGGCAACTGCGGCGCGACGGATGCAGATCATGTCAAATGGGCATTGACGAAAAATACTGATGGAACTACTTATACCCTGGCCATCAGCGGTGATGGCGCAATGGCGGATTATAGCTGCAACATTACACGGGATGATGCTGCCCAGCCTTGGAGGGAAAGTCAGACCGGCGTGGCGCCCTCTGCCATCAGCAAGGTGGTCGTGGAAAACGGCGTGACCAATATCGGCAAGTTCGCCTGCAATGGCATGAACCATGTTAAGGAGTACGATATTGCTGCCACTGTTCAGACGATTAGCGCTTGGGGAATCGATACGCAGAGTGTTGAGAAGTTCACCCTTAACGGAAATAAGAACTTCATTGTGGATGAAGACCGTGTTCTGATGAACGCGGACAAGGACACAATGATCGCTTACCCCGGCGGCAAGGCGCAGATTGCGGAGTATGAGATCCCTGCTTCTGTTAAGACGCTTGCCTCTGGTGTATTTGTGGGCAGCAAGATTGACAAGATCGTCATTCCCAATACGGTGGAATCCGCAGCGGCTTGGTCCTTCTCCGCATCCACTGCCAAGGAAGTGGTGTTTGATGTCAATGTGAAGACGCTTCCCAATGGGATGTTCTCTGGTATGGCAAATCTGACACAACTCACCTTTGGAGAGCACGCAAAAATCGAGGAGATTGCTAATGCAGCGCTTTCTGGCTTGGACTCCATAAAGACCTTCGATTTACCGGCCAGCTTGAAGAAGATTGGTGAGATGGGCCTTGGTCAGAATACCTCTATGACAGAGCTGACCCTGCCGGATGGCTTGGAAGAGATCGGCGGACAGGCCTTTAAAGCTGTTCTTGGGGTTGAAGGCAATCTCAGCAAATTGACCTTTGGCAAGAATATGCCTAAGATGACGAATGACGAGGGTTCCTGCCAGATTCTTTTGGGACAGAATAAGCTGGACGCCGTGGATATGACCCGCTGCACCAGTGAAGCCGATTCGATTGACTGCTTTAATAATAGGGGATATAACGGCATTCCTGTGGTTTATACGGCGAATGAAGCTGTGGCAGCCAAAGCTAAGACCGCGAATAATACTTTAATGGCCTATGCTGTTGCCAATGGCGGTACCTTCCCGGCTGACACCAAGTTTGAAGCGGGTAAGCTGGCTACTCCCGTTATGGATGGTTACAGATTTGATGGTTGGTATATGACTGTCGACTTTTCTGGCAATGCAGTAACCACAGCAGAAGCAGGCCAAACCTATTACGCTAAGTGGGAAGTAAAAACTGAGAAATCTGCTCCTGCAGCACCCGAACTGAACGATCGCACCTCTACCAGCATCACGCTGAAAACCATTGAGGGTGCCCAGTATCGGTGCAACGACGGCGCTTGGCAGCCCTCCCCGAAGTTTACCGGCCTGACCGCCGGAACGGCTTACACCTTCGAGGCTTATTATCCCGAAACAAATGATTATAAGGCGTCTTCCGTCAGTGAAAAGGCTGAATTCTCTACGCTGCGTCACTCTTCCGGCTCCGGCAGCAGTTACGCGGTTTCCGCTCCCTCTTCCGTCAAGAACGGCAGCGTAACCGTTTCTCCCAAGAACGCCTCCAAGGGCAGCACCGTGACCGTCACCGTCAAGCCCGACAGCGGCTATGTTCTGGAGACCCTGACCGTCGTGGATCAGAACGGCAGCAAGATCAAGCTCACCGACAAGGGCAACGGCAAGTACACCTTCACCATGCCCGCGGGCAAGGTCGAGGTCAAGGCGGCCTTCATGGAGGACAACAGCGTCTTGAACTTCTTCTACGATGTGCCCAACAACGCCTACTACTATGAGGCCGTGAAGTGGGCGGTCGAGAACGGCATCACCACCGGCGTGGGCAATGACCTGTTCGCTCCCGAGCAGCCCTGCACCCGCGCTCAGATCGTCACCTTCCTGTGGCGCGCGGCCGGCAGCCCGGAGCCCAAGAGCGCAAGCAGCTTCGCTGATGTTTCCGCAGACAGCTATTACGCAAAGGCGGTGGCCTGGGCGGTGGAGAACGGCATCACCACCGGCACCGGCGCGGACAAGTTCTCCCCCGACGCCGTCTGCACCCGCGCGCAGGCCGTGACCTTCCTCGCCCGCGCCCTGAACGGCAAGGCGGCCGGCGGGACGGAGTTCACCGATGTTCCGGCTGACAGCTACTTTGCGGATGCAGTGGCCTGGGCGCTGTCCAACGGCGTGACCGGCGGCATTGGCGATGGCCTGTTTGGCGCTGACAACGACTGCACAAGAGCCCAGATCGTGACCTTCCTCTTCCGCGCATACAACAAGTAAACGCATTGCAGGGAACCTCGAAAGAGGTTCCCTGCTTTTTTTATGTATTGACAAAAAATACGCCGCTCCAAGTCCTCAAGCCGCAAACCAGCGGAGCGTTTGCGGCTTGAAAAAGGAGGAGCAGCGGAATGAGCGCACTCTGACTTTTGAAAAAAGTCGGAGCAAGCGATAGGAAGCTTGCTCCGACGTGCCTAACGTCCCCCAAATCGAAGCCCAGCGTAAGCGGGTTCGATTTGGAAGTGAGGAGTAGCGGAGCGAGCGCACGATGAGTTTTTTGGAAACAAAAAACTCGTCGTAAGCGATACGAAGCTTACGACGAGCTGGAGCAGGTGACGGGAATCGAACCCGCGTGTTCAGCTTGGGAAGCTGACATTCTGCCATTGAACTACACCTGCAAAGTGATTCTATTGTTTGCTAACTATGCAATCATAGCATGGAACACGATCAAAGTCAAGGCTTTTCTAAACCGTGGGCTGAACTGAAAAACACTGGCGCTCCAGTTGGAACGCCAGTGTTTCAGCTTGTCAAAGAACCCCTGTTCAAGCCGGAGGGGTTGATTCTTATGTTTAAATCGGGGCGGGGGTCTGCGCCAGCAGCAGGATCACCACAAGGGCCGCCGCAAAGGCCGCGGCCGCAATCAAAAAGGCGATCCCGGCGGACAGCCGCGTCCCCTTTGACCGGCACACCAGATGCGCACACAGCACGCCCGCAAGGGATACCAGCAGGGCGATCCCGAGGCTTTTCCAAAGCCATGCAAGTTCAAAAAACCAGTTCATAGTTGCTCACTTTCTGCGCTTCAGCGGGCCGCGTGGGCGCGGCCGTTTTGATTGTTGGCTTCTGTTTCTTGTACTGCCAGCCATTCACAGGCGGCGACGGCGGCCAGCGTGCCGTCTGATACGGCGGTGGTCAGCTGCCGCACCGTCTTCTGCCGGCAGTCGCCCGCCGCAAAAAAGCCGGGCGTGGCCGTTTCCATCCGTTCGTTGGTCAAGAGATAGCCCGCCTTGTCCCGCTGCGCCAGCGCAGCGGCCAGCTCCGTATCGGGGACGCGGCCAAAGGCCACGAACAGTCCGCTGACGGAGAGCGATTCCTCCCGTCCGTCGGCGGTTTTCAGCAGGATGTGGTCCAGGGCCCCGTTTGCGGCGCCGAGATCTGTGATCACCGTCTCTGTGAGGATGGACAGGTTTGGACACTGTGACGCCCGCTCCACAAGGGCCTGCTCCGCCCGGAAGGAATCCCTCCGGTGGATCAGCGTTACCCTGCGGCAGCGCTCGGCAAGAAACAGAGCGTCCTCAACGGCGGTGTTGCCGCCGCCGGCTACTGCCACATCCTGTCCGGCGAAGAATGCCCCGTCGCACAGGGCGCAGTAGCTTACGCCGCGACCCACTAGGTCTTCCTCTCCGGGCAGACCCAGCGTCCGGGGCTTTGCACCTGCGGCGTAGATCACCGCCCGGGCTGTGACGGGGCCGTCCTCGGTTTCCAGAAGAAACGTGCCGTCCGTGGTTCGTTCGATCCTCTGCACCCCGCTGAAGGCCAGCTCCGCCCCGGCTGCCTCTGTCTGGGTGTACATCCGGTCTCCCAGCTCCAGGCCGCTTACCGTGCCCAGACCGGGGTAGTTCTCCACCAGCGGTGAGCGTGTGATCTGGCCGCCAAAGCTGCTGCCCTCAAAAACGGTGACGGAGCGCCCAGCGCGGGCGGCATATAGGGCGGCGGTGAGTCCGGCGGGGCCGCCGCCGATTACAGCAATGTCTGTCATCGGGCATACTCCCGGAGGAACTCCTTGATCTGGGCCGCGCCTGCGTAGAGGGTGGGCGTCTCGCCCCACGCCACCAGGGTGGGGGCCTGCCGCAGGCCCAGGGCCTTCGCTTCTTCTGCGTGCTGCTGGGCGTCCTTTTCCTCGTAGGGGACGCCTGCCTTCTGCAGCAGCGGCTTCACCGCCCGGCAGTTGGGACAGGTGGCCGTGACAAACAGGGTGTAGCCGTCCGCACTCTGAGTGCTGGGAGCCGCCTCAGACGCGGGGGTGCTGCTCTTCGCCTCATTGCCCGGGGCGGAGGCGTGGGGCTGCCCTGCGCCGCTCACCTGATAGGTCTTTCTGTCCTGGTATTCCTGGCTCTTGCCGTCGTTCCAGTTCTGCACTGGGCGGTAGTAGCCGGTGATGCGGCTGTATACCTCCGTCTTCTTTCCGCAGATGGGGCAGGTAAACTGCTCTCCGGCCAGATAGCCGTGGTCGGCACAGACGGAGTAGGTGGGGGACAGGGTGTAGTAGGGCAGCTCGTAGTTCTCCGCGATCTTGCGCACCAGGGCTGCCGCCGCCCGCCAGTCGGGCAGCTTTTCCCCCAGGAAGGTGTGGAACACCGTGCCGCTGGTGTAGAGCGTCTGGAGCTTGTCCTGTACATCCAGCGCGGCGAACACGTCCTCGGTGTAGCCCACGGGCAGGTGGCTGGAGTTGGTGTAGTAGGGCGTTGCGCCCTCGTGGGCGGTGATGATGTCGGGGTAGTGCTGCTTATCGTGCTTGGCCAGGCGGTAGGAGGTGGACTCGGCGGGGGTGGCCTCCAGGTTATAGAGGTCGCCGTACTTCTCCTGATAGTCGCTCAGCCGCTC